>Ga0157363_1000689_pt1 | contig 26387 bp, 19 predicted proteins | sample AttsexASBM1_FD_111477 | JGI IMG/M metagenome (GOLD analysis project Ga0157363, IMG submission 111477) | Fungus gardens microbial communities from leaf cutter ant in Ribeirão Preto, State of São Paulo, Brazil - Atta sexdens ASBM1 | ecosystem: Host-associated > Fungi > Mycelium > Unclassified ... | reverse complement strand
CCCTCGCGACCTTCCGCCAGAAGTTTTCGGATTCCTGAATGCAAACGGAACGCGCGCGCATCGCGACCGAATTCGAATCACGTTACCCATCGAGTCATTGATAGGTCGTTCGAAAGAAGAAGATCGTGTTTTACGGGCTTGTCATTTTACCGTTTTCCCGAATGCCCGCCATTTGTTTGTAAGGAGGCTAAGGGAGAGCTGCGCGATCGTTCGTCCGGTTCAAGCATCTTATACACGAGTTTTGCGGAATAGCATGGGGAGATCTCTCTTGTTCTCTACCGTTTTCAACAGCCCGCTATGAAATTAACCGTCTCGCATAGAGATCCTCTGCGAGATTTATCGGGAGCTACTAGGCGAAAGAACGGAAGTGAACGCTTTGCTAGGCGTGCTGCAACAACCAAATTGCTGTCATTGCCTGATATCGCCTGCAGTGCCTCTATCGAAAGGCACTGAGGAAAATGCATAATTATCTTATTATAGGTGTGTTCAATCAGCATTGTTTGCGTAATGTGTCCACTTTTTTGCATTAGAAAAAAGTAGCATAATTTAATTTTGTTTATTATTTGAAGTATTTTCTTATTAAATTAATGTCATAAATTAATATGTATCTTATTATAAACACAACTGACAATTTCGTGAATGTTTAAATAATGAGAGAACAATTTATGAATTATTTTGTTATAGAGTCTAGTTCTATTTTAAGTAACATTTTGTTATTCGTGATAAACTCCGTGATTTATGAGAATCTCTCACGTTTGAGAGAGCCACAAACAATCGCAGTAAATCCCCGTGATCATCATATTTCTGTGAATTCACATAGTCTCGCGATTCTCGCAACCAAACATTCCGCGTTTCTCGCGGCAGAAACAACTTCTTTTTTTTTCCTGTCAACCCGTGGTGACGTCGGCAACCACTATAAAAAATGAACACTACGACGATAACGTAGGACAAACGAACAAATGCAGATCTGCAACGAGAAAGATAAAGATGGACAGAAATGGAGGAAAAGGAAGAAAGGGAGAGAACGTATCAGGGTTGAAACGGATGAGAGAGAACGAGCAAAAACATATCCGAGAATACGGCCGTGCGGATGAGTTACCGCCTGGCAGATTCTACCGCAGCCGTTGCTACCCCTAGAGAATGACGGTACGGGCAGAAGGACGGCGATAAAAGGGAAGGGAAAGGGGGTTGGTGGAGACTTGGGAGGAGGATATGGCGGAGGAAAGGACGACGGACGTAGCGCATTACGCAAACGTATCACGCTATGTGGTCCAACGAAAACAAACAGAGCCCGAGGCTCCGACCCCTTACACCCACCACGCGAATCGCTGCCACCCCCTTACTTCGTCGCCCGTTGCATAAGTAAATAGACGGCTGCGGACGTTGTTCGCCAGGTCGTTGCTGCTCGTTCTCTCTTCGTCTTCTCTCTATCACTCTTTCCAGCCTACCAACGGTTTCTTGAAACGAGAGCTCTCTTACCCCTCGTCACTTTGCTTTCATCTTTGTATAAAGCTATCGTATATATTGCGGCTCCTGGTTTGTAATCAAAGAGATATTATGGCTCATCAATGTAGACGGTTATTTCAGAAAAGATCGATTTAGGGGAAAAATAATGTGAGAAAAAATAATGCATTTTTAATGTCTGAATTCAACTTGTAACCAAGTTATCTGGACTGATATAGCTAATTTTATGTCAGTAATCCGTAATAAAATTCTAGTTGTAAAGGATAAGATGACGAAAAATTTTGGAAAGAATTGAAAAAGATGACCGCTGAGTGGAACAAGAGAAAAGCAGAGACGAAACTGCGGAGTTTTTTGGTTTTAGGCGTCAATGGTGGTTGTTAGGCTGGGTTGTTCGGTCGCAACTCGCAAAGAGAGAGAGGAAGGGGGAGGGAGAAGAAGCAAAACAGTGAAAAAGAGAATGTGCGACGAAAAGAGAGAGAAACGACAAGAGAACGTGAGGTGATATGAGCAGAGTGATGGAGAGAGAGAAGGGCAAAGCGAAGTATGGAATGGTCGCAAGAGAGGAATGGAAGGGCCAACGAAGGGAGTAACGAAGAGAGCAGAGGCTGAGGAGGGGTTAGAGGAGGGACCAGGAGGGGTAGACAGCGAGCTCGCGAGAGCGGAGAAAGCGATCGATGCTCACCCCCTAACTCTCCGAGCCTCCCTCCCGCAACGTCGTGCAACCCCCGCTCAAGCGGTGGCGGCCGTCATGGCGGCGCATGCAAATCAGCATGGCGCCGAGACGCCCTCCCGCGACCCTCCCCGACGCGCTTGTGTGCACGTACGTACACACGGGGCGCGTGCACGCGCGTGTGTGCGTGCTTAGCGCGAGTGTACACTCACCATTGGCGAAACCAAAGCATCGACCGAGCGACCGACAGACCGACAGGCAGGCAGGTAGGCAAGCAGGCAAACGCGCAGGGACACGAGGTAGGTATTCTAGGGTATGTTATGCCTGTTTATCGTGCGGAGGTTTACGATGTATTTTGGCATATCCCAAAGTCATCGGCACGCCCGATTCTGATTAACACGCGAACGTGATTTCGAAGAGAGATCTCGTTATCGGAAGTTCCTGGTCCGATAAGTCGTTAAAACGATCGATGCGAACATTAGAAAGGGAAGAGAGATTAGAGAGATGCCAAAAGTGCCACAATGTCGCGATAAAATGAACCGATATGTTTAATCGGTGATCTCTGTTTCAGTTTACAATTGTCTCGATGAAGTTTAGATGAAGTTTTACTCTCATCAGTCAAGGCGACTTTTGATGTAGTCACGCGATGGTGGTTTAACACTGTTGCGAGACAATATCTTTTTAAATTATGGATGTAAACGTCAATTAGTGGCGTAGTGTAAAAATTGTTGTTGTATCTATGTTATAATTTCTTAAAGCTAGCTTGGCTTTTCCAGTTTTTTTCACAGCATTATCTAAAAATTATTTTATACTATTCTTTGTTTATTTATTGTTTTGTGTGATATAAAATTGATTTAAAAATTAATTCTTGTTTTTGCAAAAATTATTACATTAATTTTTTTAAAACTAATATTAATTTAAATCTTCTAAAGTTAGTATTGTAATATTAAATCGAAGATTTTAAAAATAAAGTAATTATAATTATATTAATATTTTTTTGCTTTTGCTAATTTATTCGCATTTTTTGTAAAGATGTAAATTGCTATGATATTTCAGGTTTAATGTTTTTCACAATAAGAGAAATAGCATAAAGATCAATGACATAATAATTAAATAATAGCAATTAAATAATAGAAGATATAAATGATAAATTAAAGATTAAGATATATATAATTCTAATTCTTTTTGACACAATTAAAGAGATTAATAATCCCGTAAAATCCTTAGAATCCATAGATCTTTGATCGCGTGTTAGGTATCCGTCGGACGACCGAGTACGGTTGGTGCGATGGAGAGCGATAGAACGTGCGCACGAGCAAGCAAGACAACGGGTACCGCCGCCCGGCGCATTTGAATACGCGCGAATAAATGCATAATAATTAGGTCAGTTTTGCTAGTCAGCTGATTCCGTGCTAACGTGCTGGGAAGGGCCGAGGTTAGGCGCTCTTGCCGTCAACGTCGCGCGAGTCTTACTTTCGTTGAGCTGTAACTACTCGTCGCGCGTCATTCGCAGTTCCCACGACGCAACGCGACGCGCATGTGGGATTAACCTCGCGAGCGTGTTGAAAATGGCGTCTAGAATACTATGCCACAATGTTTTGCAGTAATTTTAACATAATTGGAAGATGATGGTTGACTGGAAATTTTACTAATTAATTAAAATTTTCAAATTTCTTAGTATCTTAAAAATTAGTTTCTAGATATAATATTATAAAATAAGAATGACAAAAATTTTTTTTATAGTATCTACTAATAAATAAAATTTTAGAGATAGTTATACGTTATGACACGGAAAAATTATTTATTCGCTATATAAATCTCTGATACTTAATTGCTACCGCCCCTTTTTACGCTTTATCATGAATACGTAATTTTATCGTAAACCCTATGACATAATACATGATAGTGGTATATACTACAAGCACTCACTCGATTTCCCCGTCGAAGTCATTATTGGGGGAAAAAGAGGCGAATGAAAAGTGAATGTATTTTCGTGCGCGGGTTATTAGTACGCAGGCCATGTCGACGTCGCGGAGAACAAAAAAACACGACGATCTGGGAGGGGACTATGAGCGCGGGAGCGGAAGTGGTGAACGTGTTGTAGCGAGAGGGTGGCCGATTGGCAACGTAAAATGTCGACTGCGAGGATTGACGACCGCGGATAGATTTTTGTTTCGATTTAATTATCGTAACGCCAGGTAAACGGCAGCCTCCTGTCATTTTGCCTCCCCCGTTTGCTTGTCCCACAACTGGGACCTCTCGTGTCCCACGTGAAATGTATGTGCAACGTACAACTCGGTCGGAGTCTCGTACGAGCAATTGTGGACTATTACGGTATTATATTTACGATGCGATCAACCTATGCGATGTGAATGATAATTGGATAAGTTCAACCTAAGGAGGCAACGATATCCATCAGGAACAATGAAAATTCTTTTTCGTAATTTGAAGAGCTCGAAAAGAATAATAATTTTAAATATTTTAATTTTGAATATTTTTTGTTACTCTTTGATCTTTCGTAACTTTTAAGACTTGGTACCGTCAGAAAATATTGATAATAATGAAAAGTTACGCATTTCGCAATACATAACTTTGATTTTGGGATATTTTTAGTGTTCTTAATGTAACTTTTTAAACAGTTGTATAACGGAATCCTTATTTGAAGTTCACTAGATGTTTTTTAATCTTAAGATTACTTTACGCTTTTTGATATGATAATTTCAATACTATCGTAACATGTCATTCGCAGTTTCTTGGATTCATTCACCGACAGCATGTACAACATGGATCTTTGCAGGCCGGACACATTATAGAGAGTCAGCGACAGTACACAGAGAGCGGTGAAGGAAAGCGGAATAGCAGATGCAGAAAGCAGAGTTTGAGTTGAATTTGAGTCGCAGCTCGTCAGGCAGGGCACGTAGCCGCGGCTTGCGCAGCCCGCATAGCAAAACGCCTCGGCAGTCTAGAACCGACAGTCTGTAGCCTCGGGTGGTTTTATGCAGACACTGACCTTCGTCCCGACACTCCTCCCTGCCGCCCCCGCCGCCCCCAGTTCCTGCTCTGCCCCCTCCCCCCGACGGCGCGCATCGCGCGCGCGGTTTCGCTACCGACGTAACGGGGAAAGTTTCAAATTCGGGTGCAAGGCCACCGGAAACCGAGTTCACCCTCCTCTGCGTTACGGAAAGATCTACCTCATTGTTACAGAGCTTTCTCTCTCTCTCTCTCTCTCTCTCTCTCTCTCTCTCTCTCTCTCTCTCTCTTTCTCATTCTCTCGTACATACGGTCGACATGTATGGCACGCTGCATCCGGCTCGTGATACACCCTACGCTCGACATTGAACGTCGTCACTCACTGCTTATCATATTTATCGAAAATTGCAGTAACGCGTTTGCGCGCGCGCATAAAGAGATATAGGAGCGTTTCGACAGTGAATTGCGGATTTTCATCACTTATGCATAGCGCCAAATGTTTCTGTTACGCATTATTGCTTTATGATGCATTCTAAAATTATCGTATATTCTTTTAAGCAAATGAACGGAAGAAAAAAAAAGATTACTTTAAGTTCAAAAATGAAGATGATTTTGGCAAGTAACAGTAAAAATAATGACGTAATTACATCTATTACAATTAAGTAACATAAACAAACGTTACTTTCAGTAGGTTTCATCATTGATGTTTCAAGTTTAATTTTTTAAAAATATTTTTTATAATACATTTCTTTAAAATAATGAACATTATTGTAAATATTATGTTTCTGATTGAAGTGCCATGATGAATTTGTTACGCGATGCGTAGCGAAGATTCGAATTCTGAATCGATCTGAATTCCAGAGTAATGTTCGTTAGCGGTACAGTAAGACTTACGAGCCTGCCGGGAGCGATTATGGCGATGGTGGACGGTACCGCTGCGAACCGTCGCTAATCGAATCCATTCGACCCGACCGACGTCTCGCCCACTACCAACTGATCGCGATAGTAAATGATTTCGATCCACTCCCTTGCGAACCGTTTGATAAAGAGAGGATGACGCCAATACGAATCTAATATAACAAAATGTAGTTTTTCTCTTTCTAATTGAAAATTAAAATAACGAGTAACAAAGAGGAAAAATTGTTTAAATATAATGTATAAATGTAATTCTAATAATTTAAAATATAATTATATATTATTTATATATATATATATTTGTAAGAAGTTATTTATGTTTATTTATATACTTTAAAAAAATATCAGTATGGATTTAACACTCACGATATTAAACTCACATCATATTAATGTTGATATTATCACCAATACAGTGAGAATTATATAGATATAATTATTTTTCAGTGTACAATAAATTTTGCGATTTCGCGTTGATTATTTCCAAAAACATTGATATCTGTCGAGATGCGGCGATGGTGACGAAGAAGGTCAGAAGAAGGAAACTAAGGAATTGTAGAAAGACAGAAAGAGATCGAGACTCGCGGTGTGCTGTGTTTTAAGGCCGCGATAGTGGACACTGCACGAAGCATTAGCACACAATCGAAGCAACGAATCCGAATGCGAATGCAGGACGTCGGTGGTGCGCAGCCGAGAGGTCGGAGGTCAGACCGCCAACTTGGTCTCCATTGTGTCGGCGGTCGTTCTCAGGTCCTACCGACCCCTTTCCGCCCTCCTTTCCCATGTTCGCCATCAGACGCGAAGTCCGCGCCCATTGTTCCGCGGCTTCCACGCTTACGAATCAGTTTAGCGCGCAATACCACTCGGTCAGCCGTGTATTTATTATTATTTCATGCCGCCGCAAGCAGGCGAAAGAGAGAGAGAGAGAGGGGGGGGAAGAGGGAGGAGCATATGCGCGACCGTATCCTGATCGGACTTAGGAATTCTCTTTGTACACCAATCGCTTTATGCCTTGTAATTTCTAGCTTCTATTTAGTTAAAATAAAAGTTAGTAGATTAAAATTTATTAACAATTCCGAAATCCATTACTCTTTTTTTAGATGCATTGCACTAATATTTATATATGACAGCGATGATATACTGAAAGTTTTTTATCTGTAAATATTTAAATATCAAATATTAAATATATAAAATTAAAATAAAAATACGCTTTTGTATATGTATGTGTGTCTTTATAATCAGTTTTTTATCATAACGTGAGAAGAATATATAAGACATAATGCATTTAGAGAAAGAGAGATAATTCCGGAAGTGTTAAGCTATTAATAAAGTATGTATTTAGTAGAATAATTAAAAATTTATATAAATATTTATGAATTAATTTCAAATAGTATTATCTTTTTATTATTTTGCAGTGTTCATTCTTATAGAAGAAATATATAATCTTACCTTTTTTGATTAATTTGGAAAAATAAGTTAATTATGGTTTCTTCGCATAATGACCAATTTAATTTTCCTTTTTGACAAGGACAATAATACATAGACATTGCCTTGATATTGCTATCGATTCACTTATCGTTCGGCTGAATGTTCATGGAGCCGAATGAAATCCGGGACAAGAAATGAAATACCACGAAATGATTGTTTTGTCTCTTTGTCTCCGATCAATAAGATCCATCGGTAAGGCCGAATCGAACGGGATCGAATGGTCGATTCGTAAGATCTGGAGAGTACAAGCAAAAACAAACCGGGCCAGATCGCGGCCCGGTTTTCTTATCAGGCATTTCGAGTTATGTCTGGATGAGGCACGATTCGCCTTGAACAACAAGTATCTTCGTCAACTAGAAACTAATTAAACTTCAACAGATTTGACCTCACAAGGTCTCTACCTCGTGAGGAACATCCCACGAACGACAAGCAATTTACGATGTGTGTCGATCATCCTCAAATCCGGCAAGTTTTTTTTTACGTGGCATTAATTGGACCTGCTATAAAGTATAAACATCACGCGAAGCTTGATCCTTCACCGTTTGTTCCTGTAAACCACTCTGCTTGTTCGAATTCATGGATTGAGAGTCGGAATAAACCACAATTGTCCACAAAAACTTGTCTCCAACAATTGCGCGGCATCGATTCCTCTCGCATCGACAGCCGTGCTCCAATCGACGTAAATCGTCAGTTCGATGCATGATCGTTGTCCTTGATGATTAAAAAAGATTGCATATTGCGTTATATTACAGTATCATTCAAACAATGCTTCAATCGCTTTCGCGATTCTCGTCTCCGACTTTTAATGTTATAATTTTGACTTTTCATTTTTTTTTGTTCATGACTTCTTTTCAGGACAAGTAACTGTCAGAACTTAAACTGAATGCACTTTATTTCAAAATAATTGACATGAGACATAAGAAAATATTAGAGAGAGAAAATATTATATATTTATTTTTATTAATGTACATTTTATTTCTGGAAGTATCATTTAAAAAAAATTGTAATTTTAGAAACTTATGACTATCTTGTTTCTTTCAGAAACTTATGATTAAAATACATCGTATATTTATAGAATAAAACTTTATTTTTTATTTTTTTCGACATTCCAAAATAAATGTGCTATTAATTTTTAATGCAAATGTCATTTGATTTTAAAATATGTTGGTGGACTGCTTCATGCGTATTCGTTCTGGAACGTTCTCTTTTCTGCGATCGAAATTTAGACGGCGAGAGGAGGATGACGTGCGTTGGTTCGACAATCGATCTTTCGAGATCGCCTGAGAGCATAGCGGCAATCTTCGAGAGAGCTCGTCACCGTTCGTCGGCTGTCTAAACACACTTTAAAGATTTGAAAACGTAATGGCACCGGGCTTTGACCAGATTTGCATGTCACGGCCGCGCATCATATATCTGGATTTAGCTCCGACTCCCGTCTCTCTTCCCTACTTCGGCGCGACGCGTTGGAGATGGATACGCGTAGAGGGTGCCTTCGGGATCATCGGAGAAAGCTGGCGTGCATCCGAAGACAGAGGGAAAACGAAGAGCTTGAATGGAAGACGTATGGAAGGAAAGAGAAAGAGGAAGAGGACGGGTTGGGAGGTATGTGTCAACGGAATACGCGAGAACATTAACACCGCCGGATTATCCAATGAACCGGAATGTGATTTACGGATCTTTCAGCGAGCTGAAGGGCTGGCGTGAATCGCGCGCCGACAGAGCACTCGCATATAACATGTCGCGCCATTCCGAAATTGATCTTCTTGAATAGTCTTGAGCAACAATGTTATACGGACTATACTTTTATGTATAATATTATTACACGATTGCATTTATTACATAAATGTATTCACCATTAACCTGACGTATCCGATTATCCTTTACGCTATATCGGATCCTAGTATGTCCGTTATCTGCGAATTCTATCATGATGAGGGCCCTAACGTCCATTCCATATCTTCCGCGATCTTCATCACGCTGGATACCGGAGCAGGCTTTAGGTATGCCGCGTATGCGTGCATGCGTGCGTGCGTGTATGCGTGCGCAGGTAAGCGAATACGCACGCGTCCACGTGCATAATGGGGGTGTATAATGCACGCGTGTGGAAGACAATGGGTGCATTGTGTAGATAGGTAACGCATACGTATATGCGTCGCGGGAGGAGGTGATGAGAGGAGGAGAGACGAGAGGAGGAGCATATAGAGGGCGAGCGTCGTTTGGGCATATTGACAGACTAATGATCGCGTGGAACAAAGGCCAGACCGTCACGTGGTCACGTGGTCGTGTGATGGACCGTTTCCGGCGCGGCGGAACGCCGCGGCGAAGGCCCGCGCGATTCACTGCATTCAACCCCGGCGGGACTGGGCGAAGCGACTGGCTGCGCAGCCGACCGACCGGCAGACGACACGCATCAATCAGCGGGAAACGGAACGACCAGGTGTACCTGCCCCCGGTGTTATTTGGCTTTGCGCCGTTGATTCCTCCCGCTCGCGCTCTCTTGCCGCCGGCGGCACGGCCAAAAAATGGTCATTCCGTAGTGAGGCTTGATCGGGAAAATGATTCCGCTAATCCATTTTCGATTTGTATGTTTCTGCGAGAATTTTTTTGATTACTAAAAATGTAATTGTATTATCTGAGGGAATAATAAATTTCTTTAACCTCAATATTTGATTTAAATACGTTATATTAAAAAATCAATAGTATGTATGAGATATTTATAACTCATGTGAACAGAAGTTTGATTAATCCGCACTGGCAGCGAAGAATTTAATAATATCGGATGGCATTTTATTAATTTACCGTATGTTATATCATTTATAAAAAAAAATTACACTTCGATTTTCAATAAAGAAATGTCGATGGATTTACGTTGTTTTAAATTAGTGATTTAAAGGATCTTAATGATGCGTTAAGTGACGATTAAATTTACCTATGTGGAGACGCGGGGGTGTTGCGGCGGTAAGCCGCGTGACGAACCCTTTTCAGTCGGACGCGTAGAGAGGGTGATGGTTCCGAAGCTATTTTTGATCCTTCTACAGGGAAAGGGTTGTGCGTGTCTGTATTAGAGAGGACCCTTTTAAATGCATAAATAATGAGAAGCCTGTTACCGGAATGTCCAGCGATATTGAACCTGTAGAATTACGTTTGCACACGGAATAGTGGAACGACTTTTATTTTTTTTTCCGAGATCCTAAACATAGAGGAACACAGAGAGGGGAGGAGAGAGAGAGAGAGAGAGAGAGAGAGAGAGAGAGAAGTGTTAATTCGAATTGCTGATTCGAAGTTCTGTAACTTCGAATATAACTCAGCAAATCACCTCCTCGTTTTACTTGTCTCTAAGTCATGCAATAGCATTTCACATTAACTTTCGTTTGATGCATAAATATGACAAAAAATTTGCAAAAGTCATTACTTATTAAGTGTCGGAAGTGGATTATTTTTAAATTGCTTTTAATATATCTAAATCATAATTTTTTAATTTTGTATTTGTAATATTTTGAAATATTTTAATCTTTCATCTACAATTTGAGTCTTCCTTGACAAAATTTTTCTGAAATAAAGGAAAATGGAATTCAATTTTGCTAAAATGTTTTAAAAAATAATTTTTTTATTTTTTAAAAAATAATTTGATAAAATAATAGAGATGTTGAAAAGTAATTCTAAATTTCTTCACGTTTTTTTAAAAGTCTAGAACAGTAAAAAAAACTTAGAAGGAAGAAGTAAAAATATAATTGCAAACAGATAGTTAAAATATTATAAATTTGAATATTATAACGAGATTGAAAAATTTGGTTCGAATTAATTTCGACGTTTATCAGTCTTGTGTCAGAATAACGAGTAATTTCTCCATGTTCGGAAGAGCGATCAGATGGCATTTGGCGGTTTGCTGGCTCGTTTAGATAGACACAGAGAGACGCGGTCGGTTGTCGGGAACCTCATTGCGGCGACGAACACGGCGTTGTGGCTCCCTCGAGCTCCCTTGGTCTCTCCTCTCTGTTCCCTCTGGCTCCATCAACGTATCACTAACTCCCTCAACTCGTCTCTTTCGTTCTCCGTCTGGCTTGTGCTCGACGTTCTCTCTCCTCTGTACGTGTGTATGTGCGTGCGTGCGTGTGCGTGCGTGCGTGCGCGCGCGCGCGCGCGCGCGTGTGTGTGGTGTGTGTGTGTGTGTGTGTGTGTGTGTGTGTGTGTGTGTATGCGAAGAGTGAGAGATAGCACGGAGAGGACGAAGAGGTTTCAGAGAATACACGTATATAGGTGGCACAGAGCAGTGCGGAGGGACGAGCGCGGGCGAGGGAGGATGGAAGCCGCTAATGAGGCCGTGTGTAATTAGGGAGCTCTCGCGGCCTAATGAAGCGCTTACCTACCTTAGCTCCCAATCCCCCTTGGCCCCTTCGTGCCTCCCACACACGCCTACACCGACATACACTGACGAATATTCAACCGAGGTCACGGTGAACATTGGTGCTGGACTACAACGTCACAGTTTCTTTTCTTTCTCTCTGAGAAACGAACGCTGATAATGAAGAAAAAGAAGAAGAAAACAAAAGAGGAAACGAAAACGATGACGATAATCGCTGCTTCTTCGCTTTTCATCTTTGAAACGATGATCTCGCTTCCCAATTGACTTGGCGATGCTAGGACGAGGCGAAGAGGACGAAGGTTGCCACTACCATCACTGTGAAATGGCGGAGAATAGATTCACCTACGTATGACACGCTTGTATCTTCGGACCATTACAGGATTAAATAGCCAGGAATGTAGGCTCTTGCTGATGTAGTTCTCGCCTCCATATTCCGCACGGGATGAAGTTTAATTATATAGGTCGAGTAGGTTTATAACTGAGTTTTGCATTGCGTGCGCGTGCGCATATACGAATATTGAAATCAATATATAATTTCATTTACAGGTTACAACTCAGATATAGATATATGTCAATATATGTCAATACATATTCGAAGAAACGTTAAACTTTACACTCAGAAAAATTTCTGGTAAATCAACAAAATGCCATTCTTATTGGATTTTTTATTGATTTAATTAATATTTTTTTCAGAAATTTACTATCTTCTGTAGCTTCACAATTCAACAAGATGTATATATTTTTTAAGCAATTATTTTATCTCAAAAAATTTTTTAGAAATCAATATTTACAAAAAGCATTTTTCAATACAAATCTTCTTAAATTATTAAGTTTTGCAGAAAGATGCGTCCCTGCGCGTTCATGGGAGGCTAAGCGTGGGCCTCTTATCTCTCAATTCACTCATCGGGAGCGAGCGAGCGAGATTCGCATTTCTCCTCTTTGCACTGTCTCAACTTCTCTCTCTTTCTCTTTGCGCTTGCAGTTCTTCATCTTCTATGGTCGCTCGGTAAAACCGGAGGCCGAAGAACGAACAAGAAAGAGGAATGTGACACATAGGGCTGGGAAGACATGGCTACCGGAATCACGACTTAGCCTTCTCCACTCTTCGCGGATCGATCCGTTATCTCTCTCGTCATTTGCATATTAAACTAACTCACCACGCGCGGCATATTTCAGGCAACCATTGGTGTGTATTCCGCCATGCGCAGACAGAGAGACCGAGCATGGAGAATGAACCGATCTTCGAGGAAAGGAGGAAAATATTATGGGAAAGATCGAGCGTCATCAACCGAATCAGCCGTGTTCATTTTGCTGGTTCGTTCCTTAACGGCCAACTTGTTTCCAATATGCATTGATAAACCTGTCCGCGCAGCCCGACTCCGATCGGCGACGCCACGATTCTTGATTACCGACCGGATTACTCGTAGCTTCGGGCCACTCATGGATCATTGATTCCTTCAGGGCGATCGTGGATAAATTGCTCCGCTCCTGCAATCTTCTTAGCATCCGGGCGATCGTCTATCGCAGATACATTCGGCCGAGACGAAAAGAAACCGACTTACAGAGATTGCAGACGGACCTTGAGAAATCGCAGAATCTGACTTTGAGTTAGTGTTCGAATTAACTGAGTTCCGGTTTAATCGATATGCGCGTGAAGCAACGCTTCTCGATCGCGAATCCACAAGATATGTTCTTCGACATAGGAATTACGTTGTCCCAGTAGTATCGATAATTAGATCAATAATTACTCTCTAATGACATGTGTAGCGTATAGTTGCTATCGCGATCGTTTCGCATCCTCCGTTCACTGATTTTATCAAATGTCTCATCCAAGAAGTAAAATTAAAATTTAATATAATATAATATAGGAAATTCAGGCAAATAAGAGTTCGATACGGTATTTAATGCATAAACATTAATCATATGTATAGATAAATTATATTTGACTTGCTTTACAATCGAATGTTTCGATCAACACTTGGAGTCATCAGAGATCAATGAAGAAAAAAACAAGAGTTATTACCTTCCTGCGTAAAATTTAATATTTTTAATTATATATATTTTTTTCATTTTTTAAAATTAAATAATGAAATAAATACTTTTACTAATAGAGAGAGTTATGTTATAACCAATAGATTTCTATAACCAAATATAATATTCAAGATTTTGGACGACTATCAGTGTACACTATTTCGCGACTTTAGAAATTGGGTGCGATTTTCGAAGGGATGACAAGAACGGGCAGAGTCTGAGCCTTGGCGGAACCGATAACCGATATGCAGATATTACGGGAGTGCCATTATCCTAAGTTACGGACTGACGCGCGTACATATATACAGAAACTTGGCGACACCAAGACCCTCACACTTTATTCGTTTTTCTGCGTTGGGCTCTTTCGCGCGAATAAGTAGTCGCAGTTAGCTCCCTCCGTGGAATATTCGGCTTGGACCCCGCGTTGGCTCCTCCTCGAGAAATGATTTGGAAGTGGACTATGATCTCGAGCCGAAAAACTGCCTCGAAACGTCGTCGACCTTCCGCTGGCATATTATGCATTCTCGTAAACGGATCTTGGTCGTTTATTGAATGTTTACTACGCAGCACGCAAATACCGCTCCGGTTATTTACGGCGTGCCAGGAAGTAATGGGACCTCGTGCATCAACGACCCTTGGCACTTACGTCGGGGTTGCAACGGGGGAAGGTTGCGGGATATATATGCGATATGATGCCTGTATCGCGGGAAGTTGGCGCTGAGTTTCCCGATTGCATGACAGCGCGAGAGAAGACGATAGCAATGATGCAATGCCCGCTACCAATAGTACCAATGCATTCGCTGCGGCCGTATCGCTCGTTATAAATCGGTACGATCGATGAGCCATAGAGACTACTATCGCGTAGGGACGCGAAACCGTTCGAAGTTTCTCTGGTAGATATAAGTACAGCGCGCGGACGTAATAATATATATCCGCCGGTAAGATGGAAAGCGGCGGATATAAGCTGCGGGGTTGTCTAATCCCTTACATTTTCTATTCCGAACCGCTTTACATTCCGCTCGGACGAGCAGAAGCTGCGTGGCATTACGTATCTTCACTTATCTTCAGCGAACGATCCGTCTCGCTGCCCGATGTGGCGCCGCGCTCACTCATTACTTCTTCCCGGTAACGCTTAAGCGTGCCTTCACCTACGCGTACGTGTTGGATATATGTGCGTGCATGCGTATGCGTGTGCTACCTGCGGGGTACTTTGGGCGAATCGACTCCGTCGATTCGGGGAAAGGGGAAACGAGTGGCTACCACACCCCGACAACATCTTAATTCGCGATAAAGGGTATTAGGACTGGAAGCGAACACCCGGGTAGAGCGACGCCGCCGCCACCGCCACCATCGCCGTTGTCGCCGCCTCCGGCCCTGGAACGTGAACTGGAACTCTGGTCTGGATGGGTGTGAGACACGCAGGGCTCTCTCGTTCCATGTATCCACGTACCGCGACAAGATTAGCATCGCTATTCGGTTACACGCGAAAGAGACACCCGGCTACTCACACCCGGCTACCGGACGCTTCTCTCCTCAATCATTACAACCACCACGAGGAACAAGCTACCTGCGATCGAGCGATCAAGTTCGTGGAGACGATGCGGCAGTTTACGTACAGCGCGATTTAACAGCTTCGGAAGCACTATAATGTATTACGAAATCGCCTATCGGCGAGACTTGCGGCGTAGAATCCATTTCTATCGGGTAGTGAGAACACATACGGATAGTGATTGTCCAACGAACTAGACGTAATCGGCTTAATGATAAAGTATAGCGAGCTGTATCATTGGTAAATCTCGTAAAGATACGTATCATCTCGGATGTGTACTATACTTGAGAAGACGTGACGTATTTTATACGAAATACTGATAATATAAATGAATAATACTTAATGTAATTATTTGTCGTTTGGAATTTAAGTGTTTTCGCGGAAACGATCAATTTTCAAATTTTCGTTGAATAAAAATCATCTGGAAATTTTATCGATAACGCAAACATTGGTCGATATTTTGAATATCGGATGTATCGGATATGCAATACATAATGTTATGTATTTAAAACGATATATTGGTATAAATAGGTGACTTGTTTCTGAACATAAATATAACGAGTATTTTTCCTCTATTACTAAATTATCAATAGTTTCCTAACTTGTTTTTCGATACAGTAATAAATTAATTATATTTGAGATTATATTTATCTTTGGCTTTTATAGAAAATCGATCGATACGAACATCATTAATCATTTACGAAGAATAACGTATTTTTTATAATTCGTGATGTACGCTTCTGAGATCCGTAGTTAATAATTCTTCTTACAGCCCAGCAAGTTTTCTGTTACTTTTTGCAGCACGCAACTTTAAAAAAATTGACAAATAAATTCTTAAGCAACAGTATCTTATAGAATAATAAAATCTACAGTTTGTTATTATAATTTAAATATAGATCTCCATTTTGATATGATTTTGATAGTTTCTGTTAACAAACGTCGCAGCGTCGAGGCGATTGTTGTATTTGATGAGCATACATCGAAGGTGCATAAATCGTCCCCACGAATTGTATAGTACGTGCTCGTGGCGATGAACTCGGCGAGACGGCGCGTCGATGGCAAAGGTAGACAGACGCGAGCTGGCAGGTACATGCACATAAGTATATAGTATAATACTATGTACGTGGAGTTAGTGCGCGAATCGAGAACGAGAGGAGGGAACAACAGGATGGCAAGAGAAGACAGGAATGAGAGAGAGAGAGAGAGAGAGAGAGAGAGAGAGAGGGAGGGAGGGAGAGAGAGAAAGGGATGTGCCTATTAATGACGCACATGCGTTAACACTGGGGCACGCGCGTTTACAATATTATTTATTATTTATGCTAAGTTATGCGGAGCCAGTCCATGGATACCATAGGTTGGCCAGCGGCCACGGTCTGCCGTATGTCTGTCGGTACCGTCATCGCTCGGTGTATTTATATCAATTACGTGTCGTTCCCGCGGCTCGGATTATTATGTAAATGGCCGTTCTGTCGCGTCGGATGTCAGCGATCGCGTTTGCGCACTTCGGCGCCATCGAGCGCGTTGTAAGCAAGCGTCGTTCGACGCGTGTTCGTCGTGTCGGATTTTGTCCACGTATATATGAAACGATCGAGGATAATTCGTAAACGCGCGGTCGAAAACGCATCGGTGCGATATTGGGATTTGTCCACTTCACTGCGGTACCGTGGCTGTTGGATAGGATAGTAAAATGGAAATTTCGCGAGTGAGTTAAATACGTTAAGCGCGAAAGAGATTTCACCTAGGCACAGTAGACTGCGTTCATTGGAATAAACGTTTGTACGTGGTAACCGCAAGAGTTAGCTTAAAAAGTTCGTTGGGAGGAAATTCGGCAAGTGGGTTTTATAAATACGTCATCGCTGTCCGTTTAATGCGAAGTGGGCAGGAATTTGTTGCTGCGCGATGGAAATCACTCGGCGTAACTTTGCTTCATAAATACTGCAATGCTGCTAATATCGTTGCGAACTGTTACATATGTATTTGGATGTAATCTCGATTCTGCGCCGGGCTAAAAACATCGCGACGCGTGTAAATATTTATGCGGCTGCCGTTAAACACTTCGTTCGCGGCGGGACAGGTACGTAGCACTTTTTTTTTCTTTATCGGGAAAAAGATATCTCACATTACTGTACCGATAACGAGACTTAAAGAGAAAAATGATATGCGTAAGAGGTATTTTTTTTTATATAATATGTGCCACCTCGAAGAGTACGTATAAGAAATATTTCATTTTTATAATGTTTCTACAGATATTCACCGCAAATTCTTTAATGCAAATACAATATATAAATAAATATAAAATAAACATTGTGAATATCTATTGTTAATATCGTTATTTATGATGATGTTGATCGATATGTTTGCGTATCGATCTGTCGCGAGTGCGGAGAAATAGGGAACGAGATGGAATAGCAGATATGAGGTTCGGAAGCCTATCGGTTGAACGACAAAGCGTTAACGCGAACGTCCAGCCGGCCTGCCTCTCGGCTCCCGCGGCGCTTTTCGGTTTTGATAAAACGCCTAAACATCAATCGGTCTCGAAAACTGCTCCGTAATTCGAGTTTAGCGAGTGGCCGGCGAAAGTTTCGTCCGCATCTGGCGTGACGCGAGTCCTCGGGGACACCGGGGCAATAGATGACCGGTGCGGTTCGGGTGGAGGTCGAGCATGGGGGCGAGGACAGGAGAGAGTACGGGGTGAGGGGGAGGGGGAGGGATGAACGTGGGTGGAGGGTGATGCATCCGCTGAATATGTATGAGGCTCGCGACACCCCGTAGCACACCGAGAGACGACCCGAACCACCACTATCTGTGGGTGATAGTGGGTATGCTGTATGTCTCGCAGGGGTCTGCGGGCGAACTGCGTGGTGGTGCGGAGGGCAGGAGGTGGCGGGGGGTTCTGTCGGTGCTCTGGTGTCGGGGGGTGGTGGCCCAGGATGGGTGGCGATGCTGTGGCTGCCGAGAGCTTATATCGCAAGAACCAACCCCAATGGAAACTCAAGCCTCGGAGGAGCCTCACCCATCATGCACACTCCCGTGCTTACCGGTCGCCCGTACTCTCGATCTCTCCTCGTCTCTCTCTCTCTCTCTCTCTCTCTCTCTCTCTCTCTTTCTCTCATCTTGCCTCCATCTCTCGCTCTTTCTCGATTTTACCCCATCTCCTTCGTAACCTTCGTACTCCCTCGTTCCCTTTCTCTCTCCCATAACCCAACAGTTCCATCGCCTCCTACATTCTATCCTGGGTAACACTCAGCTCCAGAGGAACCGTCGCGCTATCTTGGGAGACAAAGTTACGTCGTAATTCCTTCGCGAACAGATGCCGATGCGGTGCTAAGACGACGCTCTTACTTCCTTCCTCCCCCCTCTCCTCTTTCTACTCCTCTGTGACTATTCACACTCGGCAAACGTTGGATTTTGATTACTTCGAACACTTTGTATTGCAAGGTTAATGTGAAGATGTTGAGCAAGAAACCGCAAATAAATTTACCCATAAATTTACCAAAATTTGTGACGACATATTTTTTTTTCTATATTATATAAATCTGTTCATGACGCTCTTCCGGAATTATTCTCTGCGCGATCGCAAAAGATAAAATGTCATTCGACGAGGGGTTGATTCGCCGATGAGAATGGTATAATATATATGATCCACTAAATAGGGACGGCTGTGCGTGAGCGACGAATCCCGCAAGACAGCATGAGATATTGCTGGATTAGGGCGCATTATAGTTTTAAGCTCGTGCCGTTAAAAGCCGCCGGTTCTCATATTCTATGGATAATTCGTTTGATGTAAGCTCGTTTAAAAGTTACCGCATACACATTTAAAAAGTTAACGATGCGAGATCGGACGCTCCGTTAACTCGCGATATGCCATGAATGAGAGAACTATTAACTATAAATTAAAAGTACAGTATGCTTACTTTAACCGCGGTACCAAATGTATATATCCCTAAAATTCTTTTCTTATTAAGAGAAATTACAACTTGTTTGTATAAATGTCATGATAATTTGATGCGTCAGATTTCAACCAGATATCCAGGTGAATTGGAAGTGCTTCTTATGGTAGTACCCCAAGATTAAGACGTACGGTTATAACCCTTTTATATCGTTCAAACTCGTGCGCGACAGCACGGCTCGTTGAGCGTCACTGTTTTTCCGAGGGTTGGAATCGTCGTTGTCGGGCGTGAGGAAGGGTTGATCTAGGCAGAACCACCTAATGCTTTCTCTCTCTTTCTCTCTCTCTCTCTCTCTCTCTCTTGCACTTTTGCTCAAAGGGTGGAGCTATAGCATAGAGGGTGAGAAGACGTTGCAGACGAAAGTGAGATGGAGATCGCGCGCAACCGTGGCGATAATAAACCAGACCGGTCGCGCAATAAAATATATCCGAAGCGCAGGCGACGACTCGTTTAGGCAAAGAGGGGGAGCGCTTCATTACCGAGTCGAAGTTCATTGCTAACCCTTTAGGCCCACGCTTCGTCGGCTTCGGTGTTGGTAGGGTACGGTCGATGTTGCCGAAAAATCCTCGGATAATTAACCGTTCCGCGGGGATCTCGGTATGCGAACGTTCAATGAGCTTGGAATGCCGAACAACTTCTTTATTTGCGCGAAGGTTCTATCGAGGGGCCCACGAACCTTTATTATTGCTACTTCCGCGTTCCATGCTAATTATCGAAAATTTATCCTGAACAGGTTAAACAGGTTAACCTTTACAGGAGAAAGTCATTATAATAATAACATTATAATAACATTTAAACAATGTTATATTTTGAAGCAATATATATATTTTACTTAACAAAAACTATAAGATTTTTAAAACAAACTCTTTTGTTTAAAGGATAAACTTACGATGATTATAAAGAAGAAACTATATATAAAAAATATAACGATAAAATACAAATTGTATTTTTATATTAATTCTATTGTAATTTTTGTATATAGTTTAACTATTATAAATTATTATTAATGCTAACATAATGATTGTTATTATAAATCTTGCAATGAGAGAAGCAATAATAGTTATTATGAAGAATGTAAATTCAACGTAAACGAATAAGATTAAATTGAAATTCGAAAGTATAATAAATCTCAATCGAGAAATGGAGGCGGTAGCTCGTGATAAATCATCGCGCAAGTGGCGAAGCGGTAACTCACGTTGAAGAGAGTAAAAACGGGAAAGAGAGGGGAAAGATTTCGTTTGAGCGACAAACACCCCGGCAACGAGCACGGCAACAAAAATCCACCGTAGGGTGTCCACGAACTATGGGAAGAAAAATATAACTGCTTGCGGAAGGAGGAATAACGCACGAATTTACTACGTTCTAAAAGTCCCATAAACCGCCGTACGTCAAACTTTTCAATTTTATGTTTTAACATTTCGTTTCTTCCTCGTTTCTCCACTTAGGGGTCGTCCGTGGTGCCGTCGTATGCCACAACAATCTTTCACTGTGAAAAAGAAACGAAAATTGTGCGAAATCTTATGAAACGACTAGAAGAGAGAAGACGAGGTTGGTTGCACGCGTTGCAGGAAAGAAGCAAAAATTCGCTGAAAATTATTATAAAGATCGTTGCACAATGTTGAAATAAATAAGGTTTCGGGATTCAGTCCGCTATTTACGCAAGTACCCACGATATACACTATATCCTCATTAGATATCTGTGCTTTCAAAGAGACACGACTAAATTGCTCTGGAAATCGGACGCCCATCCATGTTCCATTATTATGCGTTATAAGCGATAGTATCCAGGGAATGAGGTGCCAATGACGATCATAGTTACTGCGAATGCTTCGGTGACATCTCCGAGGCGTTGCGTCACGGCGCGATAGATAAGAATCTAAATAGAGATCAGCGATCCTTTGAGCACATAATTTGGTTTCCAATGCGGGAACAGCTGTCACACGATCGGATGTTTGGACGCGAGAAAGGAGATAGGCGGGGTGACGATCGTCAACGCGGATGATGACGTTCCCGCACTTTGATCGTAGATTATGTTACTCATGTCGATGAACAGGGGTGTCAAGGCGAGAAGAAAAAAGTTCGTTAGGTTTCAACGAAATCGCATCACGATACTCCCGCTGCGCAATAACTGTTACTCGTTTTGTTCATCGACATTGAACGAAAAGAAAGAAAATCGTTCATTCAGATTACTAAATACGCTGTTATATTAATTTTGTATTAAAAGATATATCCGGTATTCAATATAGCGTACCATATTATCGATTATAATTAACTCGTCATTGCTCCCGTATCCTTTAGAGCTTACGCAGTTACAGTATGTTATACCTGCTGAGCGAGGTGAACGAGAGTAGAGAGAGCCTAAAATAGTTGATGTGCTTAAGCAAATGGAGCACCCACTATGCACCTCCAACACAATGAAGCGTTACGATGGGACAGCGATACGATACGAAGAGGTCCGGGGTGAGACGTACCAAAGGGCCAGAAGGCCGTGTGATGTATTTGTAAAAAGGTGTCGGGTTGGAACTAAGGAGACCCGCTTCAGCGGATGCCCCCGAGGGAGCATAACTGGCGGCGATGGCAGCAGCGGCAGGGAGGCAACAGATAAAAGAGAATCGTATAAAATGGGGTGCGCCGCGAGAAAGTGAGGTGGAGAGAGGGGGGAGGGTAATGTGCGCGAGGGACGGTGGTGCCCGTCGGTGCCCGTGGGGCACCCCGAAGGTGCGGAAACCCGGGGGACGAGTGCCAACGCCATTTTGCAGCTTTCGAAGTTGCCGAGTGATGAGAAGAGTGAGATGGCCCGAGATGGGGACGGCAGAGGGGGATTGTCAACGGGGATAGAGGAACTGAGAGCGAGAGGGTCTTTCGGTCTGATCTGTCAAATTTCATTTCACGCTTCTGAGAGCGGGCGCGACCAGCTCGATGGAGTCAGATACAGATCTGCCGACATCTACCAGCGGTCCCGCCATTGTTGACTGTCAAGGAGAATCGTATGCTTAATCGAGATATCATTTTTTAAAAAAGAAAGTCACCATAAATCACAATAAAATTATATCTTGATAAGAACTTTATTCTGCACCTGTATGTCGAAGAGAAATGCCGCAGAAACATTAAAATTAAAACATTGTTGTCGAAGATAATTACTCGAAGATAATTTCGAAATTTTCGATGAATATATACATATTTTTACTAATAATAGTTTGCCGTGCAGAGATTGCGAAAAAAAATCTCGCAACGTACAAACGGACATGTCCACGAAGTGTTACCTGAGATATTAAATAGAGGCAAAGAGCGGCGCGCGCGACAAAAGTCCAGGTTGGTGAGTAGAACCTGTCTATCGATCGTCGAGGACCTTGATGCGTCGTATCGTTCTGGCGTTCGTACGGTCGGTCGGTCGGTCGGTCTCCATGCTGAAAGCTTTGTCACTCGAAGCACGTACTCGGGGCAAAGACCGACGCCGCAAGCTCTCCCCGCGTCTCTGTCTTTCTCTCTCTTTTCCTTTCTCTTGTCCAGCCAACGATCTCGCTCGCTCCTCTTATCACCCTACCTTTCTACAACGCGCCATTGTGTTCTGCCACAGCAGAATCCTGTATATTCCTTGACGCTATGGATTTTCCGAAAGCGTTTCGCTGCTCCGCGAGCCTCGCCCCTTTCCCGACGTGCCTTCTTCAAAGTTTGCGTGATAAGCCAAGAGCCGAACTTTCCTTCTGCCGAAATAATACTGAAAGTATCACCGATCGTCTACTAAAATCTCTGACAAACTATAAAGTTCTGGGTTATATCAAATACAAAATGAAATATAGCGTTTTTTTTTGCTAAGATCTATTATATCGAGTGTATCTTGTTCCTGTGAACTTCGCGCAAAAGTCACTCATCGCCGCGTCGAGAACAATGAAAATTCCTTGTATCTTATGTGACGTCGTTGTCATTCGCAAGGCGCGAGAACCAAAACGAGCGAGTCGACGGACGGACGATTCGATTCGGTTAGGCGGATGGAAGCCGATCCTATGAGTCAGACAGCGCTGAGAATCCGCGGGATGCTAAACAATGCCTACCACGCCGAGCGACCAAAATCGACAATGGAACGGAGTGTCGAGGATGAAGGCCGTATCGCCATCCTGTTGTTAACGGCATTCAGTGTGTCTGTAACGATGCTAAATTATTTCTGGTGTCACTAAGTGCAACCGCTGGTCTTGGCAATATAATGACGAATGTATAAGGACGTACTTTAATATTTTTGTAAAGCTTCCAATATTTGCAAAGTTTTTTATTTTAGAGTGAAATAAAATATATAATAAGAATAGTCCAATGCAAAAATATTATATATGATCTATATAGTAAGAGAAAATGATGATTTTTTATTGCGCGTTTAATGCAAATGCCGTGATATATATTTCGCATGGCTTTGAAAATTTCTCACGCTACTTTTCTCGTAGAATTCATCGTCGATAACCGTGGCGTGCCGGCAGGAAATAATAAAGCGATATCCGGAATGGAGGAAATATTACCGGCATATTAGCGAGACCCCGCGGGTGGTCGATGATGGAGGAGAACGAAGAACGAGACAAGAGAGAAAGAACGGCCATAACCGTACACCATACGTCGCCGCGGATCGGTAGTAGGAGCCTAACTGGAGGTCCCTGTTGGGCAATAACGCCCTCCTTCGTAACATAGTGGCACAATAATGTAGGTTCTTTATGCGAGTACAGGGCAAATAGATCACATTGCTGACTAATAAGCCCGTTGGTGTGACCGCGCTCTCTTTCTCTTTTCTCTTTCTCTCTTCTTTCTTTTTTCTCTTTTTCCCTTGGATGAGTTTCCCGCTTTTTCCCGTTTTCTTCCGAAATTCCCGTCGTCTATCAATTGTGTTAAGCATAGGCGTCTCCGGGGGTGTCCACTATTGTAATGGTAATGCACTCAGCAATCGATCTGCCTCATTATGTCACCAAACCCTCGAAAAACTTCGCAGAGTCACACGAGACCCACTGAATTCCGTACACCCTATTTTTATGGGAAAAATGCGATACGAGTGGGATGACCATTCTAGGACGAGTGTCGAAGGTCGTGTCAAGACCTTCGAGGTCCAGTTTGTCGAAGCTAATTTGTTAGTAATATATTTTTATTATGGTGATTATTCTATTATTTTCAAAAGGATTTTGAACATAGAGATTGTATAGATCAAAAAATTTTATCGTTTACCAATTATCCACCCAAAAAAAAATTACTTACGTATTTTTAATAAGATATTACATCTGTAATAATGAGAAATTCTGTAATCTATACACGAACAATAACATTTCGGGTGGGTCATTGACACTGATTAAAGAACGAGTTAGGAAAGCAGACCTGCCAGCCTATATTAAATTGCAGACTACCGTAATACTTTGGAACTCCGACCATCTCGATTACCCGTCTAATTATCTGCCGAGTCACGATAGGGCAACCCCATTTTCCCGAAGACAGAATTGCCATTCCCATCGTCCTTCGAGTCAGCGATGCCGACTACTACCCTCTCTCGGGTCATTGTTACATCGTTACTACCCTTTAGTACGGCCCTCCAACCAATTTCGGTCCAGGACGATGGGTACGATTTCCGCCTCGCCGTCATGACCGATCGAGAACAGATTTGCGAGCGAATCGTTCCACGAACGATCGTAACTTGTCGATATTAATGGACGCGTATTGAACGACGTGCACCGTTTCAAAGATTCAAGGTATTTAGTTCTCTCTAATTAGATCTGCCTAGATAGAAAAATCTAGAAGTTACTCTGTAAGATATAGGTCGTTGAGAACATTGAGCAAAAGCCAATGCGCGGTAAGTCGATAACATCCAGCTAGGAGAGAGAAACTACTCGATATTTGCGCCGCACGTCCGATGACAGTTAGTTAATATGCATAGTTAATTTCGTTTGTCTTCGGAGGCAGTCGTGCGAAAATACGCGCGGCTTTACGTGTGAGCGTTAGATGCAGTAAGCGGCAGTAGGAACTCAGCTAGGCGGGCTGCAATCAATACTGTTTCGGCATTACGGTGGAAACACTCTCTCCGAAACAGCCTACGTTTCGCCTCTCACGTTGCTGAAGTGAGAGGAAGAGCAACGAGAGAAGAGACAAATAGGAGCAGAGAGCAAGAGAGGAGAGACGCGCGGGCGAGGGAAACGCGGAGGGACGCGATGTTTGTCAAAGAGAGATAGGGAGAAGGAGGTTCCAAGGGACGAAGAAGGAGGCTAAGAGGGACAAGGAAGACGAGGGGGCCTCCGACCACGTTTCGTGGTCCGCATACTGATAGGTCCAGTCGTATATACGGAGAGAGCGAGCGGGCGCGTTGGCAAAGCCCAAAACAGAGCTCTTACCGTCTTTGGTAAACCCTGGTCTGGAAAACACCGGCAACGTTGCCGTCGTCACGCCGTTCCCTATAGCTCTCTTGTCCTCGTCCTGCGACGGGAGGGAGATTTCTCTGAAATTCGAAAATCGAAGCACGCCAAAAAGGATAGAAATCATTTGCGTTCGTGCGATTTTTAAGCTGGCTACTCCGCGAATTTCTCGGCCGTTTAAAGCGCAAATAGCCCACGTGAATTCCTTATATTATCGCCGGCTGGAAGTGAACGTCCTTCGGAACATCGTTCTGCTCGTGCGCGCCCAGGAAATTGAACCCGCGTTTTCAAGCATGCCGCCTGCGCCGGTTCGCAGTAACTTCCCATTAACGGTACGTGAAAATACTCGTATGCCGTTTTAGGTGGACGTTCACTCGCTCGCCCGCTCACTTGTATACGACGTTGCATGTTAATAATCGTGGACGAACAGTTGATAGATTGTTTTAATATGCTGGACTGGACGACGGATCACCACGTGTCACGTTATTTATTTCAACGTATTGCGTATCACGAAGGTAGCTAAACATATAATTCGTGAGTAGATAGTTGATAGGATGCCGTCTTTTATCGTGCTCGAAATTTTTTGGACAATTACTTTTTCCGAAATGCTTCTCTGGACGTT
>Ga0157363_1000688_pt1 | contig 26396 bp, 15 predicted proteins | sample AttsexASBM1_FD_111477 | JGI IMG/M metagenome (GOLD analysis project Ga0157363, IMG submission 111477) | Fungus gardens microbial communities from leaf cutter ant in Ribeirão Preto, State of São Paulo, Brazil - Atta sexdens ASBM1 | ecosystem: Host-associated > Fungi > Mycelium > Unclassified ... | reverse complement strand
GACCATGAGTAGTAGTATATAAGGTAGACTACTTTGTACTATGAACTCTATCGAGTTCTCTTGTGTTACTCAATACAAGAGTTGTTCTATTGCTTAAACTCTTTGAGCTTTAGTTCATAACAATCACATCCTTATACTGAACCTCTGAAACACCACTAAGTTCAAGTATCACAACCAGTGAGTATCTTATTTGTGATAACAAGCGGTAAATCTCACAGAAGGGATATCTAGTGGAAACACGAGTTGTGTATTCACAAGAGAACTTGACAGGGAACCACAACAGTATTCTACTGACTATTTATATAAAGTATTCATGGTCCATGCTATGACTTTTCTACGCCTACCCTAATGTCCATGCCCTGTCCTCATGTTCATTACTCATCTACCATATATCTACCTCAAGGCCAGCATGCTGTATATATGTGCACTGACGTCATACTCTTAATCTCCGTCGTCCATGCATGCACCATGTGTACATCATGAGAAAACCATGCTGTTAACATGTTCCCTAATGTCACCCTAACCCTAGACTCTTCCAGACCACTCTAGACTACTACAGACTATTCTAGGCCCTATGACATAATGTCATGTGACTTCCTAGTCACATGCCTTCTCTCTCTTATTATAGACTAATAATAATGCTATTATCTATATCTTATCTTATCTGTTCTAATTCTAACCCTAAAGTTTGTTCACACTTTCATCTTATAATACTATACTGCAAATTTCATGATTTTTTCTATCTTTGACTCTTGTTGACATAGCTCAAAACCTATCTTGGAAAGGCAACTTGTGTTCAAAATAAATAGATATTTCTGAGGAGAGATATGAATGTGATTGTTATACTAAAACTTTGCTATGAGTAGTGGCTTATACCAGTTACTTTACATTTCATTTACAAGCAGTTGAAAGTATTGGTTTAGCTCTTGGTTGACATGCTCTATCTGCCTGTTCAATTGGGATACCAAGCTATAGGCAAAGCAATCTTGATGCTTAACATATAGTATAACTTCTTAGTAAAGTGAACAACAAACTATGGTCCTTTATCTAAGACTATGTGAGTAGAAAGACTATATAATTTCTAGATATTGTGCAAGAAGAGTCTTATAGTACTCTTTATGGTGACTATTATATATGTCAGAATGAAGTGGGTTCTCTTAGATACCAAATCTACCACTATTATCAACATATCAAATCCCACAGACTCTGGAAGTTTGACAACAAAGTTTATGCTTATGGGTTTCTATCTTGTATAAGATACTAGCAGTAAACACAGCTTGCCAAGAAGTAGGTATCATGCCAGTTTAGTATGCAAGCAAAAATCACAGGTGCTGACATACTGACTAATATACCTTGACATCTAGGACCACTAATAATTATGAGAGAGTAATTTCAGAGTTTTCTATTAAAGCAACTAGCAGAGTCTGTGGTTTTCTTACATTATCTAGAAAGTCCTAAGAGATATATTCACTTGAATAAGTAAAAGAGCACTCATCTCCAGGAATTTCTAAGAGAACAGAATAAGAACTTCTAGAGGTGACAATTATACTAAATATTACTAGAATATATTCCAATCTGGTAAAACAGTGCTAATATAACAATATTAACTGAGTGGTCAGGAACCCAAATAGAAATGTCTAAAAGAATTGCTAAGAAAGAGAAGGAGCTCACAACAGTGATGACTAGATTAGTAGTGCTTGAATGCTTGAACTTTGGTTGAAGAATAGGTATTCTAACATCTAACTCCCCCTTCTAGAATATTGTGTTTCAAAGCAACAGTAACTAGGTGGAACTTAATGACCAAGAACTCTGCAGTACAAATAAACTATAGGGCCCTAGAATTGAGTCTGTAGAATTCTGTTACTCTGTACAATGCAAACAAATACCTCTGAAGCATTCTTCTATAAGTTTTCCTCTGGACTAAAGTTAATAAAGTACTGATATCATTATTGATGTTAACAGCTGTCCAGTATCTTCTTGACTTTCCATTCTTTGTATCCATTAATGAAGATGGGTTAGAAGAAGGATTCAAATGTCTACCAGAGATAGGGTTTTTGGTAATAAAGGTCAAGTAGAAAAGATATTGTTACTATGGTGCTTATAATAACTATACAATATTAGCTCTTAAATGTATGCTAAAGAATTCAAAGGGAATGATATCAGTATTGGGAATCTGTAGAAAAGATAGAAACAAAAATATAATAAATAAACAGAACATATAAATCTTCTAAAAGAGTACTTTTGAATGCAAAAGAGTATCATTAGAATGAATGTTACAATATGTTATGGTATGCTTGAACTCTGATATTTTATTTTGATTCTCTTTTCTTTTTATCTATTTTTCTTGATTTGATTTTTCTTTCTCTTTTTGAATGATGAAGAGACATGTGACCATGGTCACATGATGTATCACATGATGCAATGTTATAGATCTGGAATGTAGTAGAAGAAACTGGAACAATAATATCAAAGACATGGTTGCAATATGTTTGTCTTGTGGTAACAGTATGGTAGATACATGAATAATATATGTGTTTTAGGGTAGGACTTGTAATAGTAATATATAGTGTAGGAATACATCAGAAACTTCTTATTAAGTTCTCTTGTGATTCCCATGAGATACTTTGTTTCTAAGTTTACTTAAGTGGTCTATTAGTTTTGACTAGTGGTTGCCACAACATGGATAGATAGTATTGTTGTTCTAAGAAGCTATGCAATCTATTCACTAGATTTTCCAAGAGAGCTTGTTATATAATACATTTCAAAGGCATCTCTCAAGTTGAATCTTATAATTGATAATATCAACTGATACTCATCTTACTAGCCTTTTCCAGACTGCTAGAATTCTCCAAAACTTGCCCAAAAGTGAAAGCTTAATAATAATGACATTTACTCAATAAATAGCAATTATTCTAAAAATATAGAAAATATAAATAGAGAATGTAATCTGAAACAATAAAAAAGCCTTCTGAGGTCTCAGAAGTTTCTTTTCTTTTCTTTATTCTCAACCCAACAACAGTCTAATAGCTTTTTCTTGCTTGTAAGTGCTGATTATTTTCCTTTTTGGTTACTTCCACTAGCTATTCCTACTTGCAAGCTTATTTATGGATTTTTCTATTTCTGATCACTTAGGTTCCTATCTTGTTTTGTGTATAGATATCTGTAAAGATTCTGGCCATACTTGTACCTATTCTTTGTAGCTAGTCTTTTGTGAGTTTTGTCTGTAGTGTTCTATATTCTTAGAGACCTCATATTTGAGATGTAGTTTGTTTAATAGCTACCATACTGTCTCTTGAGCAAATATCAACTGAAGAAAGCCTGAGACATTATCTAAGAGCATAAAGTCTTCTTGCTAATATCTTCAAAGAGGTCTTAAATTCAGATTTAGTCATAAACCAACAATTTTACAAAAAAGAAACTCTTAAATGCTTAAAAACCTGATGAAAGTATATTCTTTTGTGAAAAAGTGTTTTCTAGCATAATATCATAGACTATTTGAATCTCTGGTAATGTTCTTTGGTATGACTAACAGCTCCACCATCTTCCAGACCATAATAAACAACATTTTCTAAGATCTTATAATGAAGGATATTATAGTAGTGTATTTGGATGATATTTTAATCTTTACTTGGACATTGAAGGAGCATGTTAGGACAACTGGGTGGAAAAGCAAAACACTTCAGAAAATCCTAAGTCTATTGTCCAAGAAATACTAAACTATACACTTACCTCCAGAAAATCCTAAGAGAACAGAATGGGAATTCCTGAAGATGACAATTACTCTATATAATAATAGGTCCATTCTAATGTGTCAGAATTCTGTTTACATAAACAAGGAATGATGATACTTAAGTAATCAGAAATAGTTTAGAATGGAGAAACTAAATTGGAAGAGAGCAGAGTACTTAGCAAGTGCTTTTAGAGTATAGAAAAGCAGATAAGTGGATAAGTGTGGATATGAAAAAGGATCACAGAATATGGATCAGCCAAAAAACATGAAAGAAAACTCTCAGAAGAGCCAGTTCTCTTACAAAGCATTACTAAGCAATCTATAAGATTATGGAAGTCTTAGCTAAGCATAAGTTGTTCTTTCATCCCAAAAAGTGTAAGTTTGACAAGTAGCAGATTGAGTACCTAAGTTTAGCTATTTTAAAGGATCAAGTGGAAATAGACCCTGTTAAGATAGCCAAAGTTTGAGACTGGCTAATCTCAAAGAATCACACTGAGTTATAGGCCTTTTTGGTCTTTACTAACTTTTACTGGAAGTTCATTTAAGAATTATTATTTGTAGCATAGCTTCTTGTTGTAGCAACTACTAATCAAAATAATCAACAGTACACTAAGTAGTTTTATAAGACAAGAGTCTTGTAGAGATTACAAGAGAACTTGACAAGGAGTTCCTAATGTATTCCTACACTATATATACTATTATTACAAGTCCTACCCTAAACATAAGTCTACTATACTATTATCACAAGATAAATATACTATAGTTATACTCTTGATGTTATTGTTCTAGTTTCTTCTACTATGTTCCAAACTTATGATATTATATCATGTGATGCATCATGTGACCACAGTCATATGTTTATTTATTATCCAAGAAATAAAATAAAAAGAAAAGAAAAGAAAAAGATAAATCAAATCAAAGAAAATAGATAAAAGAAAATAAAAATAAAAATAAAATATAAGGGTTTAAGCATACTATGATACTCCTTTTCAATCTGACTGATAACAATAGTATTTATAAATGAACCTTGGACCAACAAACAGTATTTAATGATCTAAAAGTCACTATTTTGATCTCTTAGATACTGCTACTCCTTTCCACATTGAAGCAGACAGCTCTAACTATGTAACAGGAACAGTTCTCTCTTGAGAGTCAAATATAGATGGTAAGTGGTACATAGTAGTATTTTTCATCAAGTTCTTTCCCCCAATCAAACACAACTATGAGATATATAATAAGGAAATGCTAGTAATTATCTGGGCCCTCAAATAATGGCAATACTTTCTGAAAGGTATACCTAACCCCATAGAAATCTGGAGTACTTTATAACAGCCAAAAAACTTAACTACAGATAAGCATAGTAGTTATTGTATCTAGTAATATTTGATTTTGTTTTATATCACCATCTAAATAAGTCTATAGGTAAGCTAGATGTATTTTTTCAAATACTGGACCATAATAATAGCTTGTATGATAATGAGAATGTGATATTGTTTGAACTAGAGTATCTAATAGTACATATATTGGAAGAATAAGCATTCAAAAAAGAGGAATATAGCCTTTTTGTGAATATCTGCTAGAAAAATAGAGTAGGTCAACAAGAGGAACTAGTAGTTCACATAGCTAGGAAATTTCATCAATCTACTTCTAAGTCAGTGCAGTCTTTAGAATGGTCTGAAGTAGATAGCCTATGATAATGTATTATATCCCTTCATTATAACACAAAAATTGTAGAACATACTAGGTTGTTACAACTCAAAGACCTTAGAGTTAGTTGATAAGAAGAACCTTATGTTAACACAAGAGTGTTATGACCTTAAGCTAGAGCTCAGGTTGCACTTAGGCAAAGACTTGAGAAAGAGTAAGAGATTTATAGAAGTGGTAAAGCGTAAAGATACAGGATAGTATCTATGCTATATATACTAGTAAAATGTAGAGCAATATGTAGTACATGAGACAAATGTTATGAGGAAACAATAAGGATAGGGCAAGGTTGTGGCATCTACTACATGAGGTGCTGACTGAGACTACTTGTGGCACAGCCGATCATATCGTCATACCCTTAACCTTTCTCCATACTATCTCCAGGAGGCATTGATCGTAACAAAGAGAACTCAATGGAGTTCTTAGTACAATGTATCTATCTATATATACTAACTATCAATAGTTCGTGCTTGGCTATTTCTAGTCTGCCCTAAAAACCATGTGTCAGCCATGAGGTCAATATGTTGTTATGATCTTAAATCCTTAGGATTGGATAAAAGAACAAGTTCTTATATTAGAGTAAACACAAGAGAACTCAATAAAGAGCTCTATACAAAGTAGACTACCTCATATACCTATTCAAATAGTCCATGCTAACTACTGTGCACCCTATCCTAAATGACTATGTGTTAGGCATGAGATCAACATGTGGTGTATATGCTGTATGACATCACTTCTTCTAGAACCTTCTATATTCTTCCATGTATCATGTGACTTGTTACTGTTACTGTTACTGTATTATGTGACTGAGTGATGTCGTCACTAACCCTAAGTTCTAAAAATAGGAAAATGAAAATAAATTAAATTAAAATAAAAATAAAAATAAGAAAATAAGAAAAATCTGAGTCCACTTTCTGCAATCTTAACATATATGTTGTACATATTGTATGTCATTATTGTTCTCAAACCTTCTACCATGTTCCATGTGACCATATGATTGTATAACTGTATGACTATAACATTACTTCTAATCCTAACCCTAGATCCAAGAATAAAGAAAATAAAAATAAAAATAGAAAGAAATTAAATAAAAAAGCTAGAGTTCAGACTTCACATATTTGACATAAGTGTTGGAAAACTTGAGAGCTAGTGTCACAGAGCTATAGGTAGTTTTAAATATCTAGGTATATGTTAGCACTTGAGATTTGTGTCTGCAAACCAATCCCATTCACCACTCACTTCTTAAAAAGCTACATCCACTATCTGTGATAAATATAAGATGGGAGACAATTAATATCAACTTTGTTGTAAAGCTCTTAAAATATATAAGGTCTAATGTAGTGGTAATAATAGTAAACTTAGTTTCTAAGAGAACTTACTTTGTTTCTACTCACATTACAGTTGCCACAGAGAGCACTACAATCTTTTTATACCACATCTAGAAGTTCTATGGCCTCCCCAATTGCATAGTTTTAAGCTAAAGACCATAGTTCATAGCATTTTTCACTAAAGAGTTATACTGATTACTGTTAAATACAGTTTATATCTTGTTATCCAAGATCTGGTAGAACAACTCAGAAGTTCAAAATAGGTAATCATGCATTATCTGAGAATAAAGAAGGCAGATCAGAGTAATCTTTGGCTTGAGCTTGTGTGTTGTGCCTCTACTAGTCATACAGATTGTATATTTTAGATTAGGACTTGGGAACTTAGAGGGTGAAAACTACCAGAAGATGGTAAGATATGTTGTTGCTAATACCAAAAAAAAGTGCTAGTTTTAGTTGATTTTCAGAATAACTGCTACAGTGTAAACTACCAGATTATATACTAGTTAGTATACCTAGAATAGCTATCTGGAATGTAACTACTAAGTGAGTTACTCAAATTCCTGGTAATTCTTGAATGTCAGGGGATAGAAGTCTATAGAGTTAATCAAGACTAGCAAGGATATCTGAGGTAGAATGGATGAATATGATCTATACTAGAAAATATTGAAAAGTACAGATGAGGGAGTACGAGTTATTCATAGGTGTTAGGACTTAAGAATAGAGTCATTTAAAGAACAGCTACTTGGATTATATAAATCACAAGAGAACTCAATAGAGTTCCTAAGTATAATGTATCTATCTTATATACTAACAACTGATGGTCTGTACTCTACTACTTTAGCCTACTCTAAGTGACCATATGTTTTCTTCAAGATCAACATATGTAAAATATGCTGTATGATATCATCATCCTAGAACCTTCTATATCCTTCTATTGTGACATGTGACCTATATGTAACATCAAGTCATGCTGGTTTGTGACAGTATGATCATAACATCACACTAACTCCCAATCTTAATAAAAAGAAAAATGAAAGGTACAAATGAAAATAAAATAAAATAAAATAAAAATAGAAAATAGAAAGAGGAAAATAAAGTCCAGTGTTTATATCTCTGACAATGGGTTGGAATGAATATAGTTAGAAAACAGAATGTTACAATCTAAGAAAATATACTTTATTCCAACTTATACTACTATTACTATAGAGGATACCATAAGGCTCTTTTTTTATCTGTTAGGAACAGTTCACACTTGCTGAGAATATCTATGATTATAACATGGAAGATAGAAACAGAAGAGTAGACTTAGTAATGTAAAGGAACAAAGAGGACCAAAGTTAGTATTATATGGATAACTAATCTTGGCTTCAATAAATAACATTATGCCTAGTCTATTTATTACATGGTTGTAATTTTGGATAATGAGAGTTCAAAAAAAATTAAGATAAGTGTGGTATAAGTCTAAGTTGATTATTAGACTAAGAAACATTCTTAAATATGAAAGTATTACTCTAATAATATTCTAATACTGCATATACTCTGGGTTGTCAGATATTACAGAAGTTCAAAACTCTATAGAATTGATAAGAAATACAGGGTTTGATTCTTAAATTGATGGATAATTGAGATGGAGTGTGATTAGTACCAGAAGAGAATAAAAAGAGAATAGATGTTAGGTGGTATATAATGAACTATAGACCTCTGTTTAAGACTATGTGAGTAAGAAGACTATGTAATTTCCAAATGTAGTACTATTATATACTTTACCAAATTAAGATTGCTTCATTTATAATATAGCATCTCTAGTTGTTTGCAAATGAGTAGCAAAGTAACTGATATGATCTCCTGTCCATAGTAGAGTTTCAACACAATAACCATGTTCATGTCTTTATTAAATAATACCTATTTCTTTTAGATACAAGTTACCTCCTCTAGACAGAATTTGAACCTTACTACCAAGGTTCTAAGATAGAAAGCACCACTAGGTTTACTGAATGAATGAAGATAGTACTAGAAGAAGTGAAGTTGGCAATTTGCAAGTTACAGGAGAACACAACCTTATACTACAACTGAAAGCAGATTCCCATGTTAGTCTTTCAGCCTGGTAATAAGATATACCTTAACTCCATAGATATTCATACTATGTGCTCTTTGGCCAAACTATTACATCAGCATCTTGAGTCTTATCCAGTAAAGAAGCAAGTAAAGCCTATGGCCTACTGACTGAAACTCTTGTTGTCACTGAGAAGATTGTACCTAGTATTCAATATTATTAAGTTAACTACAGTACTCATAGATTTCATATCTAGTAAACATCCAGAAGCCTCTCTAGACCCCATCCTTATGTACAGACAAGGAAAGTGCAAAGCTGAGAAGATTCTAGATAGCTGTTGACACCACAGGAAGTTTTATTATCTCATCAAATAGAAGAATTTTGGTCTGTAGAAGAATTCTTGTGAGTATGTCTTAGAGATTATAGATCCCCTCTCTATTTCACCTTGAACATCCTTGCTGGACTTCTCAACAACTCTATAGATCTCTACCCCAATATCTAAGAACTATCCAAAACTAGAATAACTTGCTTACAGTTTCTATTTCTAGATAACTACCCTAGATAGAATACTTAGTATATAAGTTAGTAATTACGCTATAAATCTTATTCTGAAAATCAACTGTAACTAACACTATATTCTGATGTTGGTAATAACATATCTACCACCTTTTAGTGAACTTATTTACCAGTTCTTTCCTAAGTTCCTCATCCAAAATATACAACTAGTATGACTTATAGAGACATAGTATATAAGCTGAAGCCAAAGATCATTTTGACATTTATGTTTTATATATCCAGATAATCTGATTTCTGAGAGCTCACTAATATTGTGGCAACCACTAACCAAGATGGTTAATAATACACTAAGTAATCTTATAAGATTACAAGAGAACTCAACAAGAAGTTTCTAATGTATTCCTATACTATATATACTCCTAACACATGGTCCATGCTAACAATAAATAACTCTACCCTAATGTCCATATATCAGCTATGAGTGTACCATACATATGCTATAAGATGAACATGTCATAGAATTGTACCTTAATATTATTCTTCTAGTTCTTTCTACAATGTTTTAGGCCTATGACATTATATGATATGATATGTCATGTAGCTGTGGTCACATGCCTCTTCATCATCCAAAAAATAAAAGAAAAAGAAAAAGAAAATCAAATCAAATAAATAAAATAAAAATAAAATAAAAATAAAATATAAGAGTTCAAGTGTATTATAATAACTAATGGACCTTGGATGATGCAGTGTAAATTGTGTCTAACACTGCTGACTTTTGAGTTCAATCTTCTATCTATAATAAATAGTGAACACTCTTTCTTTTAAGATTGATATTTCCATCAAAAACATTTCTAGTTATGCTATTTCTCCTCAAGTAAGCTGATCTAGGAGATTAGAATGTATTTCTTAGCTATATAGAATAACAATATATCAGAGACTTCTTGTCCAGTTCTCTTGTGATTTCTATGAGACTCTTTTACTATAAAACTACTTAGTGAGCTATTGACTGTCTTAGTTAGTAGTTGTTACAACAAAATACTTAACAATGAGTTCTTTTTATTATCTACTATTTATATAAATATATGCTGGTCTATGCCCAAATCAATTTACTCTACTCTAAATATACTATAAGAACAATATATATATATTTACTATAAGTTTATAATGTTTTTTATTCTAGTATATTTTATCTTCTTTCATATTATATGATTGTAATTATATATATATATATTTGTAATATTATATTATATGACATATTATGTAATATAATCATATTCTTCTATTAACAAAATAAAAATAAAATCAAGAAAAAGTAATAAAATAAAATATAAAAGCTTAAAGAATATTATAATAAATAAGAGATAACTATAAGAATATTATAGATACTAACTTCTAGTGATCTAACAACAAAGAGTTAAGAAAATCTATCACAGAAATTAGATATGCTTAGAATAGACTATGATATAATGCAATTATTGTTAACAACCACTAGTCACTTGATGGAGTTCTCATTAGATTGCACTATCTGCTTATATCTTTATAGCTTAGTATGTGTATTCAATCATAATATATTACTAACTATAAAACATACTAGAATATTCTATTATATCATATGATTATATCATAGAATATTATACTTGGCTAAGTCTGAAGATATAATAAATTAATAGCTATGATCAAGATAGTTTATAACACTGAGAAAATTGCATAATATCTAGTATCTAATACTATTGGTCTTAAACATTAAGTACTTATATTTAGGACAATAATAATAGTCGTCATATGTTAAAGTACAAACTCTAAGTATAGACATATTTTATGGTGGATCACTCCCATTTAAAACTTTACAAGTAATTTATCTTTTATAATAGACTTACTCACATCAAGACTCTATGAGTACTTTGTCTTCCATAGTAGAGTTTACTCCTATCCAAACCCTAAACCTTATTAGTGTCTTACTATGAATCAACTCAATTGAATAAATATCTGCTTAGCTATAAAAGCTAGGTACAGACATTTGTCATAGTATGTTTTTTTTAATCAACAATTTATTACACAGGATGTAGTGGTAGGCCATGGTATTTATTTATGTAATGCTCTCCTGAAAGCAAAATACTCTGGGATTGAACTCTAAGAAAGTTAGAATATCTTTCAGAGACACTCTCTTTAGATTTCAAGACTTTCTGTACCATAAACATTTGAATAAAATATACCTCCTTATCTTTATGGGATAATCACTATAAGGATATACAATAGATTCTTTAGGGAAAAACCTAAGCTTATATTCACTAATTGGTATGTGATTTACAACTAGTTTGGTAACCCAAGCACATAATGAATTTGAGAAGCTAAAATGTTTCAACTAGGCTCCACTTTTAGTGTAAGTAGGACAAATTGGTGTGTTGTCATTGTTATCTAACTCAAGGAATCTTCTTCTTTTGAATTCTGATGCTTGGAAAATCATTTGCCATTTTTAAATGATGGAGTTGCACTTTCTTTTTCTACTGAATTCCCATGATAATTTGCTTGGGAGTACAGGGTCAAATTTGAAACACTTCATCTCTTTGTTAAATAATGTATATAGGGACCACTTAATACTATCCAGATAATCTCAAAATTCAATGATGTTGTTGGGGTTCTTATTGAAGAATTTCTTTAGATCCTTTAATATGGTAATAGAGTATAACTGGTATAGATGAATTGATATATCAAAGATCTGTCTGGCTACTGGGATAGCATCTGTAATAATGATGATGTGATTGACATCTGGTAAATAAATAGTGTGGTTGATCCCATATCTGATAGTAAAAAGTTCTGCTTCAGTGGAATTGACATTAGTTGTATAATAAGTTATTTTGGCAATGATTTCTTGTTCTCTGTAAGTATGAGAGATCATGGTGGCTATGTTTTTTTAATCCTTGCATCCACTACAATGAGTACTGTATTCTGTTTGATAAGAGAGTCTCTGTAAATGTTGTCCAATTTGTTCCATTGGACAGTTAACAATTTGGGGTCTTTTTGGTTTACTGTCAGAAAAGAGAAACAATTAGGGAAAGAATTAACTAGATGAAAACATAGAGAAAGTTCTTTGTTTAAACTATTAAAGGAAGGAAAAACTTCATTCAGATAATTGTTAGTATCTACTATAGGACTTTTGATTTTTGATGGCTGTTTGGCTGTGAGTTGAGAGATTGCTATGTAATAAAGTTTGGCTCTTCTAGAATGATGTTTGTCCAAGAGGGAGTTAATAGTGTGTTGTCTAGAGAGATATGATATTCTGAGATGGTGTCAATTACTAATCTTGTCAAGATGAAGATGAATGGGAATAAGGCCAGTAATAGTCTTTATTTTCCATGAGGATAATGTTCAAAAAGCACTCATAATCCAAAGAACTGCTCTTCTTTGCATCTTCTTCAGATCTTTGAGAGGATGGTATAATGGCACTCCTTTGAAATACTAGAGCTGGAAACTATATAACAAAATAAGGAGTATATATGTATGGAATAAAAGCTGTTTGTGCACTAATGATAATCCTCTTGTTGAATTTCCTAGTATTTTTATGCTTTTGATAGTAAACAATACTTTGTTAGCATAGTAGTAAGTGTGGTGTCAAAATAAGAGTTTTTTGTCAAAGAAAAATCCCAAGTATTGCTAGGTATCCTTTGGTCTAAGAATAGCATCTCCTAAAGGTCTCAGATCTAGAGGAGGAGAGTTAAAGTTCTTTATCAATCTAGAGAAATGAAAAACCTCAGACTTATCATATTTAATAATGAGTTCAAATTTTTTGAAGAGAGAAGTAATAATGTTATAACTACTAAAAAGATTTGTATTTGACTTTTCAAAAAAGAAATCCTAAGAAATAAGAAGACTGTTATTAACAAATAAAATAAAAGAAATCAGAATGGAAATTGATAGATTTTTTGTCCTTTTTTCCAGAATATAGAAAATCAGAGCAATATAAAGAACAGATAAAATAGGAGAAAGAGTGGAGCTCTGCCCAACATCAGCATCAGTATTAAAGAAAGGTGAAGTAAATTGTTCCAAATATATTGGGTCTATTTGTTAATTAAGTAATTAGAAAAGAAAAGAGAAATATTAGAGTCAAAGCCTGCTTTGGTGAGAACAATTAGAAGCAGATAATAATTCAAGGAGGGAAAGAATTGTGCTATGTTGAATGCAAGAGTGCTTGTATAAAGATCTTTAACCCATTCTGTACATATGAGATAAGTTAAGAAAATTCTAGCATCTGTTGTTGAGCATTACTTGATGTCTTCTAATTGGCTTGGATGGATGAAATTGGATGCAATAGTGTGGATTTGAAGTCTACTGATTATCACTTTTTTGATTAGTTTTCTCAGCATATTTAGGAGAATGATGGGAAGAAATGTTTTCAGAGTATCATACAAAGGTTTATTTGGTTTAGGAATGATGATGAATATTAACTTCTTGAAGTGAGTGGACCAGTAGCTGAAGTTGATGCATGTGTTCACTATGTTACCAATGTTAGAACAATATTTGTCATCATTCAGCATTTTTTTAAGATAGGTTCATGATATGTGATCTGGACCTGAGATAGATAAACTACTGCATTTATTAACAGCATCTTTGAATTCTGTAATAGAAAAGAGAGGCCACTTTATTTGTTAGCATGAAGAAATTTCATCAAGGATGTGGAGGTTAATGGAACAGTTTTGAGCAGAGTTGTATGATTGGTGCAATATATTCTACAGATCATCTAAATGATTGCATGGAAGGCCATTGAACTTGATGGCTTCCATGGCAGGTAAATTGCATTTTCTGACCCAATTTATAAGATCTTATGGTCTCTTGTTAGATGATATGATTTCTTGAATTTTGCTATCAAAAAAGAGTTTTTTTGCTATTTTGACTGCCTTTCTATACTTTATCCAATCAGTTTTACTTTTGGATGTGCAATATGTGGCAAGATCTCTATTGCATTCTTTGTTTCACCAAGCTTTTGATCTTCTGGTGATGTTGATTAGTTTAGAAAATTTGTTCCAAAAATCTTCTACAGTAGAAACAAATTCTTGAGTAACATATTTAAGTTCTTTGCAGTTGTTGAAGTCAGTTGTCTCCATAGAACCTATCTTACATCTAAGCTCATTAATGAATTCTTTCTCTTTATTGCTGTTCCTAACAATGGATTATTTTTTCTCTTGAATAAATTCTTCCTCCATAATAATGGATACTGATAGAGATATATTATCTGATAGGCTTCAAAGGTCTGGAAAAATTAAGTAGTTATTAAATTCCTCTGACCCTGTTCTGAGAAACATAAGATCCAGTACTGAGCTTGTTGTGATGACCACTTATCCAATGATAAATGATAGCATAATCAATGAATCTCAAGTTAGGATATCGTGTGGGAAATTCACAAGAGAACTCGACAAGGAGCCTCTTCTTGATTAGAGTCCCATTTATACAAATGTCTCCTGGTCCATGCTACTACTATCTAACCCTGCCCTATAGTCCATGCTCCCTCCTCATATCCACCTTACTTCTTACTCAAGGCCACCATGTGTACTTCATGTGTCCTGACGTCATCTTCCAGACCATTCTACCCTGTTCTAGGCTTGTGACGTCACATCATGTGACATGTCATGTGACTTCCTTGTCACGTGCCTTCTTCATTGTCTTTCCAGGAAAATAAAATAAAAGAAAAAGAAAAGTAAAATCAGAAACAATAAAATAAAATAAAATAAAAATTATTAGTGTCCAAATGTCCATAACAGAGCTCAAATCTTGAGATTTATCTGAAAATTGAGTAGGACTGGAGTTAATAAGTATAGATCAAAATCTAAACTGTCAGCTATTTTGAGCAGAGTATCTGTATGAGACAAATAATGAGGATAAGACAGATCTCAATCATTGTCTCTGATGTTAAAGTTCCCTATCATGATTAAGACATTGTTCAAATTTACCTCAGTATTCTTTAAATACTTCAAGGTATTCTGATGATCATCTGAAGAGATGTTCATGATGAAGTATATAGTACCTCGATTAAAAAAGGAAATTAGATTAATATTACAATGGTTAAATATGTCTTTCCCCATCAAAAAGCAAAGACTGGTTAGTTTGATGTTGATATATGCAATAACTCTTAGAAAGTTACTATTGGAGTTAGCTGATCTTGCAAACATGATCCAGAAAGGATAATGAGAAGTACCAATAAGATCTTCTCTCTTCTCTGATGTAGAGCTTAGAATTTGATGAATAACTGACCAAGGTAGTTTTTGCATAAATAAGATGTCAAAGTTTTTGTTATTTTCTAGGATGGTATCAGTGAAAAGCTTATTCTTGTGAACATTCTGTGAAAAAAAACTAAGGGATTTCAGAATCATTGTTTACCTCTACTCACAGATGAGTGAATTGAGTTAGCTCTAATTTCTCAGAGCTTTTGTGTTTTCTTGCTATGCTATTCCCTATTAAAATTATGCTTTCAAAATGGACAGTTAGTACTGTCAGCTTGATATTCACATTTACAGTTGTAACATTTGAATATGTGAGTATACTGTTCTTCTTTCAGAGTTTCAAGTTATGGAGGGTTGGTCTTGAAGTTGGCTTTACAGCATTATGCTATATCTCTGTGGTATTTGAGTTTGTAAGGTCCATTGTATTTTTGACATTTTAGATTTATATGTTTGGTATGTAAATGTGATATATCCCTATTTCCAGCAGTTTTTACATTGAGGAACACCTGGATTCATGTTGGTTTCTCTAATAGTGGCAATATATCAACCAATGCTGAAACATCTGTTTATAAACATTTTTACTTTTATACTATTTTGGAAATCCCAAATATCAACTCATATGACAGCCATGTCTAATTTTGGAATCACTTTGATGATGTATGGATGAGATGCTAGAACAATATTGTTGAAGATATAAGTTTTTTAAATGACCCTCTTGACAATATCTACAGTGATGGAAAGATTAGTATCTTCAACATAGTATAGAATGTCTAAAATCTTCAGGTAGAACTTTGATTGGAAAGTCTAGGGCTCATGATGTTGCTTGGATCTATATCATCTAAGTCTTTCATATACTTTTCTATAACATTCAAATCTGATGTAGCAGCTACATTGTTAGTTGTGACAATGATACCTTTATTGTTAGATTGGATAAAGTTAACTAAAAAATTTGACTTGATATTCTTGAGAAGCCTGTTGATGTTAGCAATATGTGTATTCAATTGTACCATTATACTTTTCATGTTGTTTATTCTTATAGGAATGATAACTTGTTTTTTTGAAGGGTCTTTCATAGTTATATTGAGATTAAGTTGACCTTTTTTGTTAGACTTATTGATGATATTATAAATTTCAGAAATTTTTTCAACAGATAGTTTGGGAAACATATCTTTGATCTTAAAAAATTCTTTAATATTGTTCTTGAAAGCCTGGATATATAATGGCTTATTATTCTGATTGTTTATATTTGACATTTGATTATCTTTGTAAAATCTAGACTTGGCCAAGACAATTTTACTAGACCAGAGAGGAATGGGTAGTGAAATCCTAAAGACACTTGCCTGTTTGCCTTGACCCTTATCTTCTTTTTTTGAATTTAAGTTGTCAGATAGTTTTCTATCAAATTATATAGAAACATATTGCTTAAAAGATTTTTATTATTTGTTAGCTGCTAATTTATCCTAGCCAGATTCATAAACAGCTGAGAAAAAGTCCCATGCTACAAAGCCAAATTTAGAAATCTGAGGAATATTCTTAGTATTCTTGTCTTCTAATTTATGTTGTCTGATAAAGGTTACAATTCTGTGAAGTGAGCATGTGATGTTTTTGGTATCATCTTCTAAGTATTCATTCATGCCAAAAATAGAAATAGAATAGAAATTACTATTCTATAACTGAGAATCTACAGGTTGATTAACAATATACAGGATAACCATTAATTCAAAGCTATAAGTAGGTTTCACTATCAGTATTATGACTTAGGTTCAAAGGATTAGGACAAAGGACCACTCTTATATTGAGTAATACAAGTGTCAGGTGCGGTTTACACTGGGGTGGAAGTCCACAGAATGGACTCAGAGATGTGCAGACTTGTGGAATGACCTTGGCTTCAGCTTATGTGCTGCACCATCTGTCTGCTATGTGGTCACAATTTCAGATGATAGGGAAAATTCCGAGATGGGAGTGAGTGCTGATTGGTGTGTTGCTGTTGAACACTGGAGATTGAGTTCAATAAGAGTTATCTTCGTCGATTATCAGACTAGCAAATTACAGTATAGCTACTAGTCTTATATACAAACAGATAGTATAGGAGATGCTTAGGGTTTCAGTAGTAAAACCCCTATTACCCTGAGCAGAGGTTTCAGTATTGAGACACTGACAGGGGTAACTCCGTCATGAAAGACTGAGTTGAATAGGAGTATCTCTGCCGTGGAAGATGGAATACCCAGATGATTGCAGCACTGCCATAAGGCATGTTGCAAGAAAGGTGGCTGCTGTAGAAGGTGGGCTTGTATAATTTGGAGATGATATCACTATGAGGATGTAATTTCCGGACAGGTGAACTTACATATGACAATAAGAGAACTCAATAGAGTTTCCAGTACAGACTACTCTATCTTATATATACTTGGTTCCTAGTCTGTGCTATGTTGTATACAACATCTAGCCTATCCTAATATCTATATATCATCTATAAGGCTAACATGCTTTTGCCATGTTGTATGATGTCATCTATTCTAGAACCTTTTACAACCTTTTTTGCATTACATGATCTTGTGACCATGACTGTGACATGTGATGTCATGCTCTATCTTAATTCTAAATAAAATAGAAAGAAAAAAATAAAATATAGTCCAGTATTTGCAACTCTGACATTACTCCCCTTTTTAAGGTTTCTACTCTGGAGAAACTTACTTCTTCTTCCCATATTGTCTTCCTCTTCCATCTTTCCTAATTCTTTTCCCACTTCTTTAAATATTCATCCTCAAACTCTTCTTATTATCCCACCCATACAATACTTTTGCTATAAGTCTCCCTGGTAATTCACCTCTTTTGAATTCCTCTGCAACTTGATTTAACTTTATCTTTCACCTTTTATTTATCCCTTTCTACCATCTAACCTCTGCCTTCAATCTTCCTTTGAACTTGTTGACCAACTTCTTTGTGTTCTCTAAATCCTCCTTCTTTTCTCATATGTCATTTTCCACTGTAAACCCCTTCCAATGTACCAAATATTTCATCATCCCTCTTACCTTTCTCTTATTCAATATTTTCTCTACTTCCTATTCTTCTACTCTGTCTACTTCTACTGGTTTTGGTTTCTCCATCTTTTGTCTCTTTCCTAGTTCTCTATACTTTACTACTCTACTTACATTAACTACTGGATAAATCCTTATAGAAGCCAGTAATTTCAGTTTTACTGCATTCTTCAATACCACTTCTTTCACTACATAGGGTCTCACATATTTCTCTGTCAATTTCTTTGTCAGCCTCTCTCTGAACACTAAATCTTTTGTGCTCAACATCACTTTATCTCCTTTCTTCCATACTTCTACCTCCCTCCTACCCTTATCTGCTTGCTGTTTCATCTCTTCTTGCACTTTCTTCAATACTGCCCCTGCTTCTTCCTGAACTTTTCTCATTCTTTTTGCAAACTCTGTTGCTTTCTCCACTTTCCTTTCTTCCTAATATCTGCTCCCATTCTCAACTTCCTTCCATAATTTGCCATGAAGGACAATACTTTTGTTGCTGAATGAACCTTGTTGTTCACTGCAAACTCAGCTGTTACTGACCATTCTGGCCAGTTTCTCTGCTTATATTCTGTAAAGAACCTCAAGTACTGTTCCAACTCTTGGTTCATCCATTCTGTCTGCCCATCCTTTTGAGGGTGGAATGCTGTCAACAACCTTGTCTCTATCCCCAATATCCTATTCAACTCTTTGGTCAACTCTACTGCAAAATGAGGTCCTCTATCACTTATTATGCTCTCTGGAAATCCATGTAACTTTCACACATTGTCTCTAAACAGTCTTGCCAACCCCTCCACCAATGTTTCTTCTGTTGTTGCTACAAAATATACCATTTTTAACAACCTATCACACACTATTAATATTGCATCCTTTTCTGCCACTAATGGTATCAGAGTTGTGAGAAGTGGACTTAGCTCTTTTCTCATTTTCTTCCTGTTTTCTATTCTCTCTTTCAAGTTATCGTCCTTTTCTCTATTTTTAGCACATAGGGTTAGGGTTAGTGATGACATGGATCACATAGCACAGAAGAAAATGCTAGAAGGGTAACGTCATACTACATACAAACCTCATGGCTAATATATGGCTGTTTAGGGTAGGCTAGAAATGGCTAGCACAGACCATGAGGACTCAGTATATAAAGGTAGACTATTCTATACTGAGTTCTCTATCGAGTTATCTTGTGTAAACCCTATACAAGGTTACTTCTCTGTCCAAACTCTAAGGACTCTGAATCATAACAAATGGTAACTTTGTAATAAAGTCCACTGTTAAGTGTGTCCACACCTTCTCTAGTACTTTGTTTGCCATCAGTTTCTCTGCTGGTGCCTCAGTTCTATTTCTTCATTCTCTGACATGCATCACATTCCTCTATGTATTTCCCAACATCTTTTGTTACTCCTGGCCACCAATAATTTCTCATTACCAACTATGTTGTCTTCTACCTTCTTCTATGTCCTGCTACTGGTGTATTATGATGTAACCAGATTATCTCCATCCTTAATTCTTCATTCTTTAGTATGTATACCTTTCCTTCCTTCAATACTAAATCTTCCTCAATCTTCTACTCATTACCTCTTAGATTTTTCACTCCTACTTTCTTCATTTTCTCTACAACTCTCATTACTTCTTTATTTTTCCCTCTTGCCCTTTTTATTTTTTCTACCAACATTGTTTCTGGTCTTTCCACTACTACTTTCATCATTCCTCTAATCCACTCTTCTTTAATTAACTTCTGATCTTCATTATTGTTTTCAACTCCCACTTTCCAATCTGATCTCCTACTTAAACTGTCTGCCTTACCCATCATTGTCCCTGGAACATGCTTTAAAATAAAATCGAATCTAGACAGGTACAAGGTCTATCTGCTATTCAACTTCTACACCTTTATAAAATATTCCAAATTTTATGGTCAGTCCAGACTTCAAACTTGAATTTGGCACTTTCTAACAGATGTCTCCATGCCTCCAACTCTCTAATCACTGCTAACATCTCTTTATTGTGAATTTCGCAATTTATTTCTGTTTCATTCAACAATTTAGAGAGATATGCTACTGGCCTTCATCTCTTATCCTCACACTCCATTGATAACACTCCTCCTGTTGCAAAATCTGATGCATCCACCTCCATTCTTATCTTTCTATCCAAGTCTGGTGCCACCAACATAGGTTCTGTGGTAAACTTTTTCTTTAATGCTTCAAATGACTTCTCCTATCTTATTTCCCACTTCCACTTCTGTTCTTTCCTCATCAGCTCATGTAACAGCCTTGTTATCTTGGCAAAGTCTTTTATAAATTATCTGTAATAGTTTGCTAACTCTAAAAACTTCTGTACATTCTTTACTGATTTTGGGGTTAGCCATTCTAATACTGCCTTTATTTTCTCTTCTTCCATCTTTATTCCCTCCTTCCCTATCACCACTTCTAAAAATCCTACTTCTCTCACCTTCCACTTACACTTCTCCAGTTTTATGTATAAATTATTCTCTTCAATCCTTCAAATGACTTCTTTTACCACCTCATCATGTTCCTTTTCTTTTTCTATGCCTACTATCACGTCATCAATAAAACTCGCTACTTTTCCAGTGTTGATACAATCTCTTAGAATTTCATTCATCATGGTCTGGAAAGTTGCTGGCAAATTTGTTAGGCCAAAAAACATGACTGTTGGCTCAAATAACTCTTCTGGTGTTATAAAACCTGCTTTCCATTCATCTCCCTCCTTAATTCTTACATTGTTGTACCCCTACCTCAAATCTAACTTTGTAAACATCTTTTTTGTACCAATATTTTGTACTATGTCTGAAATAAGTGATAATGGATAATTGTTCTTCACTGTTTACTTATTCAAATACCAGTAATCCTGTATCATCCTCTTCTTTCCATCCTTCTTTCCTACAAAGAATACTGGTGCTGTCTGTAGTGATTTTGATAGTCTTATGTATCTCTTTTTCTCATCTGCTTCTGAATGAACTCCCTTACTTCCTTCTTCTCTTCTCTAGACAAGGGATACACTTTTCCTTTCCTTGGTGTAAATCTCTCCCTCAAATCTATTATATGATCCTATATCTTTCTTGTTGGCATCCTCTCACTTGCTTTCTTGCCAAAGACTTTGATTCACTTGTGAAATTGCTCTGATACCAACTTCTTTGCTTCTTTCCCTGATCTCACTGCTTCTTCTTTCTCCTCGCAAATCTTCTATTCTTCTGCCACTTTGTTTATTTGCATTGTCTTCTCTTTTGTCAGTTTCTTCTTTTTCTTTTACTTCTTTTACTCTTTTTCCTTCTCTTTCTCCTCCTTTGCTTCCTCTTCTTTTTGCTTTTGCCACCCCAATTTTCCTTGCTTTGGCCTTCACTGCTTTCCACACTCCTCTGGACACCTTGTTATCTTCACTTCTCCTATACTCCAGTCAATTTTGGGATTATGACAAGTGAGCCACAACATACCCAATATTACATTCCACTTTTGCCCTTCTATCACATCTATTTCTATTCTCTCTCTATATTCCTGATAATAAATATTTATCTCCACAGTGTTTTCTATCGGTCTCTCTATCAGACTTATGAAGTTTGGACCCAAGTTTCTTTTAATTTTCTTTTTGATCTATTTTCTATTTTTAGAACTAGAGTCAGGATTGAATGTGATATCACAATCATACTATTATATATCAGTCACACCAAATGACATGGTCACAGTAATGGTCATAGTAATGGTCACAGAATTACATGGGCATATAGAACATAGCAGAAGGTTCAAGAAATAATGATGTTATATAACATGTATAATATATGTTGACCTCATGGCTAACACATGATCTTTATAGTAGGCTAAATATAGTAGAGCACAGACCATTGCTAATTAGTATACATAGGTGGATACATTGTATCAAGAACTCTATTAAGTTCTCTTATGTTAACCCAATACAAGGTTCTTTCTCTTAACTCACTCTTAAGTCTTGAGTTTGTAATACTCTTCTTATTAAAAGTTCCATCTACATTTCTTACATAAATAGGTCTTTCTCTTTTTTTCAGCTTAAACCCTTGTTTTCTTGCAAATTCCAAACTTATTACCAATCCTATTGCTTCACTATCCAATAATGCCTCCACTATTACTCCTTCTTGTATGTCAATTCTTTCCAGCCCAATTTTCACTGTTACTTTTCTTAAGAGTTCCATATTGTTTAGGTTATAGTAGGATGTATTATCTATTACTCTAGAGAGTATTGTATACCTATTTTTGAGACTTAATTAAGGAGTATCAAGTCTTACTCCCCATTTAAATTATTTTGTCCATTTTCTCCCTCTATCATTCTCTGTCTATATTCCAGTCTTCTACCTTCCCTAATTCTACCTCCTATCCCTCTGTTCCTACAATTTCTTGCCAAATGTCCAAAAACCCCACAGTTATAACAGTTTTTATTTCTTCTATCCACCTCTATGATATGTGGGTCCCACTAAGGCACAAACCCTACCTACTGATTTGGGCATGTTATTACCACATTTGTCCTCTCTACTCCTTTTATCGGAGTAAGCTCTGTTGGTATCTGCTGTTGAAGAACCTTCTGTCTCCATGGTCAAACTTGAGGTGGTGCCAAACATTGTACTCCTTGGTTAGTTGGTCCTAGAGTCTGTGGCCCTACTCTTGTCGCCCCCTCAGTCTCTCTTTCTCTCTCCTACTCTTCCTCTAATGTTTGGCTAAATTAGTAGCATGTTTGTACCACTGTTCAAGATCTTTTTACCTCCATCAGCTTTCTTCTAATTGCTCTACTTATTCCTCTTTTAAATTCTTCCACCAATACTCTTCCTTCATATCCACTTCCTCTTGCCACTCTTCAAAATTCCTGCACAAATTCTTCCATTGTTTTTCCTTCTTGTTCTACCCTTCTTAATTCTACTACTTTTACTGACTCTTTATCTCCTCCTCCAAACTCCTTTTTTACTTCCAACAAAAATTCTCCTGCTGATCCAAACTCTGCTTCTTCTATTTCCAAGATCTTCTAATATATTCTCTTTCTACGCATTTGCCAACCCACCTTATATGTATGACAGAACCTATTGGATCTGTTCTTCTACTATAGTTCCTCTCATCCTCATTTTCAAGTATAGCCTACATACTATGATAAATCCTCCCACTCTTCCTACTTTTCCATTAAAAACTGGTGGCTTGATTACCTCTATGTTGGATTCTGTGTTGGATTCCTCCATTGTCCCTCTTTCTCTTGCCCCTGCTCCTCTTGCAATCAGGGTGTTATAAGACAAGAGTGTGAACAAACTTTGGCTAGGGTTAGGGTTAGCCGGACATAGATAGATAGTATTATTATTAGTCTACAACAGATGGAGAGCATGTGACAGAGGCTAGAACAGTCTAGAAGGATTGGGAAGAGTCTAGAGAAGGAGTTAGGGTTAGGGATGATGTCAAGGGACAAGAGTTCCTCATGGTATACACATGATGTGCACATGTATAGTGGAGATTAAGAGTATGATGTCAGGGCACATGTAGGAAGCATGGTGGCCTTAAGGAAAACACATGGTGGATGAGTAATAGGACATGAGGACGATATATGGACATAAGGGCAGGTAGACACATTGTTGTAGCATGGACTAGGAGTCTGTAGTATATATAGAGGATCAATACAGCAAGGGCTCCTTGTCAAGTTCTCTTGTAATTCCCCCACTCTTTACTTGATAGCCCATTGGAGAGCTTTGCTCGTTGTGAGATCATTTGTCCTTGAGTGACGAGTGGTTGCTACAACATAGGGCCTAAATCTGTACCTGCATTGCTACTAACTGCTCCTGTTGCTATCTGATAATGGCATATAAGTTGTATTGACTCATAGTGTATAATGGTGGTGGTAGTGGTATGGATGGTAAGGACATGTATAAAGGGAGAGCAGAACCTATGCTGGTCTCTCCCTCTGATTCATATTCCAATAATGATGAAATCTTAGTATATGATAGCAGGCCCTCTTCTTGTCCTGCCTACATGTTCTACTAACTACTTTTCTTTACTGACTACTAATGCTACACAATTTTGGTCTAAGAAGACCATTCTACTCTAAGCAGTGTTTTAAGAATGCCTATTGTTCCTCTATGTAGACAAATCACAAGTGGATTTGTAGTACAAGGCTAATATAAAAAAAAGTAACTAGCATGTCCATACAAGAAGAGTATGCCTCCAATATACCTGTGGGCTTAGATGTATTGGTTACAATTAAGCTTCCCCTGCTTAACTAGTATATCCCTTAAGTCTAGAGTCCAGTTATATTTCTTCTGGACTAAAAAGCAGTGTTGCCCTTTAGTTGAGGATGGTGAGAGGGTAAAAGCAAAGAGGACTTGGTGTTGAGTGGTCTGAGAAATGGAGATTGAGTTCTAATATTTATGTTAGGAACAGACTAGCCACTGAACCAGTTATGTTAAAAGTGTGCAATGTCAAGCTTAACTTTGACATCTGGCTGGTACTATATATGTACTTCATACTGTACTCCTGACAATCAGCACCAGATTAGTAAAACTATTCTTCCCCTTCTTGACAGTTACATAGAAGAGAAAAAGACTCTGAAACCTTTTGTTTTCAACTTGATCTGTCCATACAAGACTATTGGCTAGCATTTGAATACTGTCTGCATAGACCATAAACAACATATTTGAGTGTATAAAAGATTCCCTAGTACTGTTAGAGCTGTTCAAAGTTGACATACATTTAGGTGTATTTATTTCAATATCCATTAGTACTGTTGTAGAGAGTATTCTTGAATTGTTTGGAATGTCTATAGTAAAAGGAAACAATGTATTTGCTAAGTCTCTGTCGGGCACTATCATGCAAAATGGTAGTATAAGAGAAAGAAGCAATGTATCATAGTATGTTTGAACCCTTATATTTTATTTTATTTTACTTTTCTTTTTATCTATTTTCTTTGATTTAATCTTTCTTTTATTTTTTGAATGATGAAGAGATACATGACTGCAGTCATATGATATGTTGCATAACACTATGGAATCTGGGAGAAGAGGCTGGAAGAGTAACATCAAAATACATGTCTATGACATGTTTACCTCATTATTACCTTAAATAAGTATAAAAGATGACTCTTATATTAAGTAACATAAGAGAACTCAATAAAGTTCCAAGTACAAAATAATCTACCTTATATACTTCAGACTGTGGTCTGTGTGCACACTACAATTAATCTACTCTAAAGTCCATGTGCTTTTTGTAAGACCAGCATACTGTTGCCATGCTATATAATATTATCTATTTTAGAATCTTCTATGTTCTTTTCTGTATCACATGATTATGTGACTTGTTGCTGTGACATATATAACCCTATGACTGGTGTGACTGTCACATATGATATTATATCACACTTTTTTGTTCAAGTCTAAGATAATGAAAATAAAATTAAGTCCATTATCTACAACTCTGACACTTATAGTATATACATGGTACACTTATGGCTAATACATGAATATTAAGGTAGGACTATTTATTATTAGCATAAACTATGTATTTATAGTATAAATAGGGTAATAATACATTAGGAACTTCTTATCAAGTTCTTTTATAATCATAAGATTCTTACTCTATAAGACTACTTAGTACACTATTGATCATTTTGATTAGTGGTTGCCACAACAGTAGAACTCAACTCTCTTCAGAAACACTATATTTTATGGTCTGTTAGAATTGTAAACAATAAGTTTGATTTCTGTTGCAAACTTCATTCAGCTTGTATCTCCACAGCTAGTAGACCGATTTTCACAAACCAACCTGAGCTCTAAGCTAAGATCATAACAGCTATCCACACATATATGGGATGTACAAAAGTGAT
>Ga0157363_1000687_pt1 | contig 26418 bp, 15 predicted proteins | sample AttsexASBM1_FD_111477 | JGI IMG/M metagenome (GOLD analysis project Ga0157363, IMG submission 111477) | Fungus gardens microbial communities from leaf cutter ant in Ribeirão Preto, State of São Paulo, Brazil - Atta sexdens ASBM1 | ecosystem: Host-associated > Fungi > Mycelium > Unclassified ... | reverse complement strand
TCTCCTGTCGGAGTCTTTCGACATCCATCGTGTACGCCGTCGTCCTTCGCTCTGCTTGGAAACCTCTAAGCGGTCCCGCCAGGTGAATGGGATTCTCGCGATCATGCAACAAAGCGATGCAGATAACTTGCGTCTAGGCGTGGACGCCAGTTTTTCTCGTTTTTCTTCGTCAAATTGCAATTGTCACGTTTACTTGACCGACGTAAAACGAGATCTGAAAGTAACAGCGATCTGATTTTCGTTAGCGTTATGCAAACGGGAGCATCATTAAACGAGACCATTCGGCATTATTTAGTTGGATTCACGGATTCATTTGCATCACTTGCGAGATTTATACGTCAATTTTTGGATATGCTTGTAAATTAGCGAAAAGGGGACAACGCGTTGTCTCCTGTGTTATTATAACTGAATATATTAAGATAATTAAAATATTCTTAAATTATTAGATATTATTATAGAGATGACAAATTTTATATTAATATCAATAGATTTTTATATGTGTATGTGTGTTAATAATAAATTCCATTCATCAATACTTTGATGAAGAAAGCTATTGAGTGTTGTTGGGTCACGAGAGAAATCTTCTCGTATAAATCTAATTGCGAGTATTGTCTATGTTTGAATTACGACTAGTACGTCAGGATCTAATGTGAATCGGAACCACACCGACTAGGCAAGAAGATAGCATGGTTTACAGAATGGTGAAGAAAACATCATGGATTTACCTGAGCGAAACGTGAGTCCGCGTGCCAAACCATCGGCGACTGGTCGCTCGTTATTGCAATTACGATGCGATTATAGCGGAGCCGGGAGACGTTTTCAACGCGGCCGAGTGCCAAGTGAGTTTCGGACAAAGGATAGCCTTGTATCTCGTGAGAGTTGGCCGCGGCCCTACTACAGCTGGGTGAGGGGGAGAGGGGCCGAAAGAGAAAAAAGAGGAGAGAGAAGGAGATAGAAACTAGCCATTTCCTAAGCTTCTACTCCCGTCTAAACTGGATTGCTATTGGTCGAAACGGGCCACCGATTAGAGAAGGCACTGTAGCGATATAACAGCTTAGGAACCGAGGCGAGCGGAGGGCCGTCGGGTTAAAAATCGTGGCTCCGCCATTGGCCGAGCGGGCCCCTCGAGGCCATTCGGTTTAGAATTGAGGAATGGTGCCGCTATATCCTCGCCGTTATATCCGCGGAGGACGATCGTAGAAAGTGGCACCGTTTTCGAATCTTCGCCGTTTTGATCTGCGTGCCGTGAGGAAGGCGAAAGAAGCACATCGAGTTTCTTCAGCAATTTTTCGCTCCGGAGGATCGAATATTTTTCTTCAGTTTTTTTTCTTTAGCTCGTCGAGAATCGTGACTGTTGCGTGGATTCTAAAAAGATTAGCATGTAGAAAAATTGTAAAATTTAATTTATCGATTTGTACCTTTCTTTGGATTATATTGGTGACGTTTAATATTGGAAAGACTATGAATTATTATCATTCATGAATAATTCAATTCAAGTGCATTATGTAACGACAGTAATAGCGATAGTAATAGCTTACCACAATGTACTTCGATCAAGGTTCCCTAAATAATTAATCTTTTAGCATTAATGCAACGTACAATTAATCAATAAGCGTATGACAAATATTTATAAAAAGAGAAATAAAAAAATTGAGAAACTATGCAAGTGCGTTTTTTAATAACATATAAAATTAATTAGCATTGATCCACGTTAATTAGTTGCATATTTTAATATCGTTTTAATAATGATGAAGATAAATACTATAGGTTTTTATGCAAAATATTCTCAGCTTGTTTGACAGTTAACAGATTCTTTGATAAATTTAAAATAAAAAATATATGTTTTCCTTTCTCACTCAAATAACATACTGTACGAAATTCGTTTCCTTTTAATGTATTTTTTGTAAGTAAATTAATTATATTCGTAATCGATTTAGCAAAATTTTGATAAAACATTCGGGAAATATCTGTTTCTTGTTATTTATTTTATTGTTTTAATATAGTGACTCGACAGCCTTTAAAACACAAAGCAAAATTGTAATCATATTCAGCTTGTAAACGGCCAATCTACAGGTAGAGATAGATAATGATTTTATTCGACGAACTGTTTCCCGGTACAGCGTCATTGGTCTAATCCCGGGCGTGGTCACCCGCCCTACTTCTTCGTCTTCTTAAATGGCACGAGAGATAAGATTGGTTCGGCACCTCTCCCGCCTGGAATTTCATCCGAGAGCCGCGCCTGCAGTCTAATTACTTCTGGAATCGATCAAGGACTCGAGCTTCGCTTGTCGTGAATATATAACGAACTGATGTGGATGAAACAATCGCGGAAAACACGCAAACTGACTGCGTTGTTTTCTCGCACGCTGTTCTTGTCAAGGAAAAGTCGTATTGACTCACTTGTTAAGAAAAGCATGCGCTTAGTAAATGGAGTAATGCTAATAGGATGATAATTTTAACAGAATGCCATTTTCACACATTATTAAAGAGATAGAAATTTATTTATTTACTTATACTATCATTTAGCGTGTTAAGCGCAAGATGATAAGATTAGTAGCTGTGGAAACACCACGCAAATGTGTTGGTAAGGTTTAATACTTCTACATGATAAACAGTATTTTTTAATAAATTGCAGTACATATAAAAATATAAAATTAGACAAAGAAAATTAGACAAAGAATTATTTTGTATTTTGAAACTTTTTGATAAAGTAATCTCGAGTCTATTTAGAACCGAGAATTTGATTTATGATGGCTACATCTCTTTCTGCTATACTATCTATATAGCAGAAAGAGATTATATTTCATTCATACGCGGAACGGCGATGCCAGGATTATCAATGCACACGCGGTACAAGTTCATGCTTCACCTCTGTTGATTGCGCACTGCTCGGGTCTTAATAAAGTCAATCCGACGAAGGATATAGTATCCTCACGAAGAAAAGGAACATCGTTGCTTTAGGTCGATGATTAATCTCACGATAATCCGATCGCAGTCATCGCGCAAATCATCGCGAGATAAGCGGCTTGCATGCATTGTCACATGCATGATTCCGCGGAAAATGCTGAATCGCTCTAACTTCCGCGTAGCTTAGTGGACTTTCGTGATTTTACGGCGCATTTATAAATTCGCCTTGTAAATGTTATCGAGAAAATATATAAAACGCTGAGTTTATTTCTCACGTCATTTTGAGTCTTTGTATTAGTATAAATCTTATTTCGAGGAAAAGCCAATTGTTTGGAAAAACCGGCTTGAATTTTTGTACGGAGAGGAAAAATATTTGTTCGGACGTTCGGCGAGTTGTACGACCAGATTTTCATGACTCATTACGTAACCTTGAAGTTTGTACGCTCTGGCGCGACGATGACTTGGCTGATTCCTGCGGTCGCGATTGAGGCGTGCGCGTCGCGTGATTCCAAAGAAATTGAAGATTTTCTCGACACCTCTTCGTTAATGCGCAACGACGATTTTTCGTGATTCACGCAATTATTCTTGCGGCCACTCTGGAGATTACTATCAAGATTTTATGCGAATTAGGCATTTACAACAATAAGTATGATAAATGGAAATAAAGAGAATATTGAAAATGAAAATATTGAACATTGAACAATTGAAACCTGTATTTGGAGATTACAAAAGAATTATGGAAAGAATGATTTTGCTGAAATATCTAAAAATTTAACTAGATTAGATCTGAAAATAATTTCGTTGACCCATCAAAATAATTATGTAGAACGTTCAAGCATAATGAGCAATACTGCAAAAAGTTTTGACATTCTAGCAACCATATTGGGTGTCCTACATAATTGTTTTCATAGTTTAGCAAAATTATTTGCAAATCTGTAGCTAAATTTTAGATATCAAATTTATCAAAATTGTTCTTTCAGTGTACTAATAATAAATCGTAAATATTAAATATTTTAATTATATTAGTATAATCTATTTGAAAGTACTACACGGAAATCGTCACATTTGACTTATAGCCAATGCCACCTCGTAGTATTATTTAATCATTCATCTCGTTGTGCATAGTTTGCATCTGTCATCATTTATCAGTCTTTATAACGTTGCGCGTAGTATGCAGCTGCAGTTAAACGCCCGATTATCATACTATTGTCAAAAAATTGATGTTTATTACGAAGATATTGCTATGTACGCTCCCTCTCTACCACTATCTCGTATATCCTGAGTCTTAATTAACGTATCGTTCCTTTCGTGCGCATTCATCGTCAATGCGTTATCATAAATTTGCAGTGCGATAAGGAACTCGTCGATAAGCAATTAACACTTCGCTGCGAAAGCGCGTCGCATGTCGCGAAATCACTTGTTACATGAAAAATTTGGTTAATTTAAGTGGAATCTCATAATAGAAGAAACTCTGAATAAATTAATGATGAATATATGAATATATCTCTTTCGCGAAATGTGGCCGATTGAGATTCGATGCGATTATCAGGTCAAAAGGTCGGCAGAGAATTATATTAGGACACGTAAATGATATTAATTATTTTTTGACTGCGATATTTTTGTTACATTAATGACTGCTTGTTCTCTTTTTTCGAATTGAAAAAAAAACTATTTTTCGTGTATATATTCACCGAAATGCGACATGTCAGATATTTTACTTGCAATGGTGATTAATAATGAGTCATTGTATGCGCGCGAACGCAAAAGCTCGTTCTCAAGCTGCTCAAAATAAGGTGAGATATTGCGAGGTGTATCGAGTCGCGGAATGAGAATTACGATGCGTCTTATCGCAACTTAAAACTTTACTGCTGAGGATGCGCTGGCGAAATGCAGACGCGCATCTTTGTCGATCAAATGGTACTCGTCGACTGAAATAGTAATTACAGTTAAACTGTACTGTTTTTTTTTATCTACGTAAGATTAATCCTGTCAAGTAAATACTTTTCCGTGTGTTTTCATAATTTTCAATGATTCGGTTTTTCCAAATTACGTTGTGTAATGCTTTTCTTTAACACGTTTCTTTTCCTGTCAAGATGTGCATTAAAAATGCAACTAAAACTTTGTCTAAATATATGAAATTATACAAATCTTTTGTTTTATCGACAGATCTTGTTTTGCAATATAATTGGAATAAGATTGAAACGTGTTTATTGTATATCGCGAAAAGTAATAAATTTTAAGTGTAGTATCTCTTTAAATACATTTATATTATGTTATAAATAAATATTACATTATAGTGTTTTTTATCTGCAAGAAAATTAATTTTATGACAATAGTAAATATCGAGAAAAAGTTAAAAAGTTTACCTTACCAAATGATTATTTTTTTGAACGATTTAATTCTAATTCAATTCAACGATAGCTGGTATCACAAAAGAATTAGACCAAATTACTCGTATAATCGATTTTATTGTAAAGCCAATTAAAAGTGAATCTCTTGTCTTTGTTACAATTTCATTATTTCATCCATGAAGGAGATTAAAACGCAAGTTGCTGCAGCAGTAATTTTTCGGAAATCATAAGGGTGTAAGCTCCACTTAAAACTGCGGCGTTAAACTCGTCCCTGACCGTAATATCAGTCGTGCATTTTTCTGACAGGCATGCGCAAACGCATATACATACGCACACAACTTGCGGCGTGGTCGACGTGGATCCAGTTCGTGTTTCCGTAAAGCGCATTATACCTGTATTTGATAAGCTGCGTGGAAGTAGAGCGTTTAAATAATGGCCGCACACGTCGACGATGGGATAGCACGATGGGCGTCGCCATTCGTTCGAAACGTTCGACAAACAATAATAATTTATTCAGATGTTTTTCATGCGCGCTTCCAAGCGACTGCGTTAATTCAAACAGGTTTTCTCGACTTATTTTCTTCTATACTTATTTTCTTCTCATATAAAGACACTAAACTTAAGAAAAGAGCGTAAAGAGGCAAAACATATATAAGAAGCAATATTTCATTTTTTGCATCTTTAGGCTTTAAATTATTATTTTTTAAATAATTTATTTTTGTAGTCTTATTTTCTGTTATTTAATCTATCTCCTTTTATATTTTCTAAATTTATCTATTTCTAATGATTTATATAATATAAATAATTGAAAGATTTAATTGTTTGAAAAAAAACTATTTTGTGTTTAGTTGTTCCTCGATATATTTTGTTTGAAGTATAAAATATATTACAAAGCTTATGTAATTACTATTATATTAAGAGAAAAGTTATTCTATTAATAATAATTTTATATTGAAGTGCAAATAAATATAATCTACAATCATTTAAATATAATTATCACAGTTATGATAAGTTTGGGGAATGATGTCGTCATTGGAGAATTAACATTTCGTCCGGTTCAACACGTACGTTGGTGTAATTGCGAACTATCCAAAGTGATCAATGGTGTTCTCGTTCTTTACTCAGATAATTCGCGCTTATTCATGAACTCAACCGAAACCCGCAATATATCTTGCATGATCACTATACTTTGCAGTAGTCCCCGAAATTTGTATGCGTTTTACACGGTAAACCGTCGATCCTTTCGCTCTAAGAACCAACTTCGCTACTATTTCCAACCTTTCTATCAACTTCGCTAGAGAACCGGTTAACATGCTAATGCCATTACATATTAATTACTATTAATGCCGTTGAGCACTCGGTATCTTGAAAATAAACTGGTAACCAATCGATAATAAATGTAACAAGTGACAAAGGTTGCGGGCAATTGTACTTATAAACCTATTTACGAATTGAAATCATGGCGCATTGCGCTAGTTTCAAGAGAATCAGTCGAATTTTTTTATACAATTACGAATAACTAAATATGAAATATCGTATTATTTAACAATCATTTCAATATCAAATTGCATTATAGATTGCTAATAAATATTTATTATCCTCATTGAACTTCAAATACAATTTGAACGTGCATTTTTTTTCAAGTTATTTTTTGTAAAATAAAAATTTGAGAGTTGTTTGAAAATGGAAGCTTGAAATTTGTATTAATTGGCACATTAAATTTTATTTTACAAGACAATTAAAACGATATCTACATGCCTCATAATATGTAATTGTACAGTTATCAATTTCTTCTGTCGCACATTGGCCGCTAATATAGGTATAAATCAATAATACAGTAATTATTGAGCGAAACGCATAATTAACGACTGAACTAATTAATGGCTAAAACGTATAAGACTCATTACGCTCGCGAAATTCCAAACGGCGATATATGCGATCGAACAACTTCGATTCCCGAAGTTTGCTCGTGAGATACGCGACGACAAATTATTTCGGACTGTACAGAGACGCGATGTTCTTCGAAGAAAATAACACGATTAAACTTACTCCGATACGCGCTGTTGAGTCAGGCGATAATAATTGCAGCCGCGGAATAATTAGCTGTACGCGAATGTCCATTTGCGTGAGATAAACCGACCTTAGCAGACTTTAATTTAGAGAAAGAGCCTAATGGACTTTCGAAATTGTTTTCACGATTGTACTACTATGAATCAAGGCCTTTTACTTTGCTTTTTGTTGTAAAAATTTTCTATACTATTTAAATTCTTTAAATCGTTCAGATCAAGATATTTGCCTTTCGATGACCTTCAACGTAGTATCGCTTTAATTAAATTACACATTCGTGAGGTTCAGTTTTTATTCGTATACGATTGTATGCAAATGTGTAATATAGAAAATCTTTGAAGTTGCATCATAATTTAGTTACTCATTCATTTTTAATACGGATGATATTGTTTTTTGTAAATTTACAAAGGCAAAATGTGCAATCGTTGTTTTAAACGTGCCGAAATTTCCCTCTGAATTTTTCAATGGTTCTGCTTTACCACAAAGCCGTTGGACCACTACAAATTGATCCTAAATTAAGCGGTGCAGTAATATTGCATCAGTACGTGTTACATTGCAGCGGTTTCTCGTTATAATGAGGTTTATATTTTTAGAATAATATTTTTCAAAGCGTTACATGGGAAAATGTGATACGATCCACGATCTCTTTTGTCACGAAACACAATTTTTCATCGTGTCCTTTTTTTTGGGCTTGCGTGAATTTTGTGTCGAGTCGATTTAATTAAACATGTTGACTCTTTATCTCTCTATTATAAACAATTATACCTCAAAATAATTCATTAAACCTAAACCAAATTGTTAACATAAATTCATCCACGCACAGTCAGCAAAAGCCTCGAAATTCCAAGACATATCGAATCGTACGCCAATGAATGTTCGAATCGATCCCGAGTGCAATTTAATTTGCGAATTCCCCGCCGTTCCGCAGAAACAACGCGTTTCGCAGAAACAACATGCCGTGGTTGACCCGCGACCGGCTCTTTGCGGCCCTAATGACTATCCCGCCGCGTGGCAAACGACAAAATCAATTCAGCACTATGAAGGCGGGCGCCATGAAAAATCGCCACTGGACTCGATTCGCACGCGATATATATTTTCACATATGCGGTATGTGCATTCGCGATCGCCTCACGAAATGTAGAAACGCGTACGTTTACATCCGTACATTGTGTGAAGCGTATGCACGTGGTGCATCGTACCGAGTACCGATTGGCGTGACGGTACGTTGAATCCACGGCACGCGCTTTGCGATACCGGGTGTCCGCCGAGAAGGGCAGTTGATTGGTTAGTCCAAGCTGTAATTGCTCCTGGCTGTAGTCGGTTTGCATTTGATCAGGGATAGGAAAATGCTCTTTGAGAATTAGAGACCGATGATTCGAATAAATTCTATTCTCCGCGTATCATAAATCAATGGCGCGTAATAAATTCGCAACAGAATTAGATATTTGAAGATATATCGCGAAAAATAGAAAAAAAAACAAACGATAAACTGTGTGATAATTTTGGCTGAAAAGTATAAATTATTAAAGAGAATTATAAATTATTTAAAGAATGAATAAGATCATTCATCGTTGTCTTGACTCAACATATATGAGTACTGTGTTTTAAATCCAGCAAGACTTGCAAACTTGAGCGAACTGGATAAGTTTTTGAAAATCTCAAGTATAATTTCCGTAAACAGATGAAAATATATATAGTTGGAGTGAGAAAATATCTGACGTAAAATTAAATTTGAACATTGTAAATTAAATCGTTTTCACGGTTCTTCGATGACGAAATGTAGGACGGGATCACGGAGCTTTTGCTCAAATGAATATCGAATACTGTTTGCTAAATTAATGAACGAGCGAAAAACACAAGCTCGCGCTGGCGGGCATATTTCCGCGATGTTAAATATTTATTCAGGAAATTAACATCCGTCACAAATGCACATGTATCGCAACGTACTATGGCGTGGCTCTGATAATTGTTTCGACTAGCATAAATATCATAATTTGTAAAATCCCGCTGATGATTAAACAGCATCCGCCGGCGTTGAACTGACGCTCGGAAATCTTTTCGACGGAGCCGGCGACGCAGCAGAGTTAAACACGTCATGCTGGTGTGATAACGGTCAACTATTCGGCCTTTGGATAAGGAAGTGAAAAAAATCCCGTTATCGCCGTTTGTATCACGAACCATTCTAGGGAGTGGAGCGGAATCAAGCGTAATTATAACTGGCGTAAGCGAATTGCCTATGAGATAAAAAAACCGACGTCTTTGAGATATTGAACGCATTCGAATGCATTTCTAGAAATTATATAAGAACATAGCGAGTGTTATTTTTCTATATTTTTATTTTCCTCGAAATATGTACTCAATAGAAGTATCGAACGGAAAGTTTCTTCCTTTTTCAACAGCCCCAATGAAACTTTCGCGACAGTCCAATAATACTCATAATTATGTAAAGATTCTAAGAAAATTACGTTTCCATATCTTTTAATTCGCACAAAGCATTTATATGTTCAGAACAATGAAATAATTAATTATTAACAATTTCGTTTATAATTAAGTTTCGTTTATTTTATCTTCGGATATTTTCGAATGTATGCGATGAAGTTCCGATAATTGTGAAAATTTTATTCTTCTAATTATGTTCTGAGTTACTAAAAAACGAAAAAATGAATTCTTCATACAAATGCAGTTTTTTTTTCTTCTCAGTTTGCCATATGCATAACCGTGTCCTTCGAAAACCACCATGTCCGGTTACACAATCACGTGCGATCTGCATAATTTCGCGTGTGATTCTCGCTGGAAGAACTGCATCCGCGTCTCATAGCTACGAACATCCGCGTGCTTTTCTCTGGAACCTTAATCATCGTCCATCATTTCCTATGACAAACAAGTCAGCCGTGCGCATTATAGCGATGCGCGTGCGTGAATTTGTGCAGTGGGCTAGATATCGTCATCCGCAGCGGGTACATTTCGCGTAACTCACGATTATGCAACCGCGATTATAAAACCGCGTACCACTTACTTTAACGTATACGATTACAATAGCGATAGTTAACATTCAGAGAAATATACTTTGGCAGATGTATTGCCTGGCTTTTGGCATAAGTGGTACCATGCAACTATTCAAGAAACTATTTCAAGATCGATAGGCCAGAAACAAAACGATTCACAATTGTAAATTTATATTCTATTCGACGAAATCGGATGTGCTTATTATATATATAAATCTAACATCTATTTTTTTTCGAGCAACAGATTTATACAGTTGCTCGAAAAAAATTATTGAAGCTGCAATCAAAATTAGGAAGCTTTTTATTAGGCATCGATTAATGAGTACATTCGACGAAAATTTATCAAAAGGTAAAGTGCTTGATGTTATTTTACTTTTATTTTATTTTTGATCATAATAAGTTGGGTACTCAGCTTATTTGTACTTTCTAAATTCTTGAAGTGGAATATCACTCTAAAAAAATTGAGCCAATTCTGAAAAAGAGTTCTTCTGAGAGAGAGAGAGAGAGAGAGAGAGAGAGAGAGAGAGAGAGAGCTCAACTTTCAATCTTTAAAAGTAAGATTTCATTCTTCAGAATGAGGTTTCTCTTCAGAGTGAGACTCTAAAAGAGAGGTTTTAGAAATTACGAGCCTTGAAATTTTTATCAATCAAATAGGTATGTTTTATTGAGTGCAGCATACAATGTTTGTTTGCCTTATTGAAAGTAAAACTCCATACATATACATACGGGTTCCGGGTAACCGGTGCATATCATTGTTTGATGTAGTTGCGGTGATGTCGCAGGTCTGGAACGGGTAGCGGAGGAGTTGATGGGCCGTAGGAGATGGAAGCAATACCAGGACACCCTGTACAGCGGCACCCGCAGCAGCGAATCACAGCCCCACCATCGGCTTTACCCGGCGTTGTCGTCGTCCCGCAACCAGATACCCGGGAGTCTGGACCAGATTGGGCCGCAGCTGCATCACCCGGCACCCACGTCGTTGTCGTCGACGGTGCTAACGACGGCGACGACTACGACGACAACGACGACGACGACGCTTGCGACCGGTGTGGTGAAACAGGAGAGTCTGCAGAGGCATCATCTGCAGAACCATCATCACCTACCCGCGCCGGTTCAAGACCATTTACAGCAGCAACAGCAGGAGGATTCGCGCCGTCTAAGGCCGGGCGAAGTCAAGATCGAGGCCGCCGACGAGGAGCTCACAGAAGGTGCCGCGCGGGAGGATACTTCGACGAGGACGACGGATACGGCGACGTCGACGACGCTGACGACGACGGCGGAAGTAGCGACAACGACGGCAACGGCGACGACCATCGGCATCGCAACGACCACGTCGACAACGACAACAGCGACCGGCACGACGACGATAGTGACGAGACGGCGACGTGGACGCCGGCAAAACGACGGGGAGGACGTCGACGGGGAGGAGGACGGCGAAGAGAACGAGGAGGAAACGGGACGAGGCCAGAACGAAGCAGAGAAACGGCTCAAGCTCGACGAGGACGCCGACAGGTCGGCGATCAGCCCTCTCAGAACGGAGAACGATCGTGCGACTCGGGATCATCCGACTGCCAACGCTTCCGACACGGAAGGGACCAAGGTTGGTATAGATTTCTGTAATAATCATTTATATTATAGCTTGTTCTTTTTAACTAAACTTCTTATCTATTATTTTCTCATTTTTTCTCGAATTTGAAGAAAAAGGAGATAGAGAAGATGACCCATGCAAAAGTTTAGTTGAAAAGAACTGACTTATATAGAGAATAAAAATAATGAAATAATAATTACGCTACAGAGAGACTAAGTTAAGTATGACAAGAAAATAGTAAAATTCATTTTAATTAATTGTTTAAGATTTCACAGCAATTTGAAAATTTTATCTCACATTCTCTGACTTTGTTCACATTGTTTATCTCTTTATTTTAGGAACGAACGGAGGAAATCGCGTTGGAGCGGGCACCGGTAACGCAGGGCTTACTGAGGGTAAAAAAAGAGGAGGAGCTGCAGGAAGTACCGGGTTCTGGCGGTACCACGATTCTGACGACACCGGCGACAGATTCGGAAGGGACCAGGTCGGGGCTGTTATGCCGCGACGGGAACGTAGCCGCGACGAGCGTCGCGACGCCGTTTCTCCTTGGAAGACGCACGAGCCCGCCGCCGGAGGATTGGAAGCCGCTCGACAAGTGTTACTTCTGCCTCGACGGCAAGCTACCCCACGACGACCAGCCGCCCCTTGTAAGTACCCTGCGGCGAGTCTGCCGAGTGTGAGGTTGCGCATGGCTGAGCATCGACCTCGTCCTTCATTGCTAATTTTGTGTAGAGATTATCCGCGAAAGGGATGCGGACCGGAATAAGTAAATGAACGCATAAGTAATCTTTCTTCACGCGGAATTCGGATCCCAAGATTCTGCGAGTCTGCGACGAACGCTTCGAATGACTCGAAATCTCGAAATATTCCGACGGTCTTATCGATGATTTATCGAGATTGATAGATGAATCGATGCACACTAATGCTGTTCGTTTCTTCTGCAATGCACTTATGCAATCGCGTCATCGGAATCTCGTTTCAACCTTGTTTCATGCACCTGTTGTGCCATCGCGATCGCGGCTCGAGTCTGATCTAGCCTTCTTTCTTTGCTACTTTTGATTTGATAAGTCGAGCGTACTTCATACTTTGGCGCCGGCCGCATCGCTGTATCGCCAGCCTCTCAGCTTTGATCACTTTGACGCGCCCATAAAAAATTCACGAGGACTCGCGAAGGCGGCGCGCCTTACGAGAAATGAATTCGATCAGAATTCGATCCTGCCGCATCGCGTCTTCTCGCGGATCTCACCCCTGGTGTCCTTTCTGTCGTCCGACCAATCCACACCGGCTATTCAGTCAGGTAGTTCCTTTTCGTATCGCGCGAGCCGGGATGACACGTTTCTTCGTGTTGTGCCCCGCAGAGTCCGCAGAGCGACAGTAGCAGCAGCTCGCGATCGGCGGAGTCACCGATGTCGGTCCAGGTGGATCCGATGGCGGCGTCCGTGGTCGCCGCCGCTCTCAGCGGCACTTACCCCACCTTGCTGCCCCAATGGTGTTTACCGCCGAGGGAGGCGCCCCTTGTTGGGGTGCAGACCCATCAGGACAGCGCCGCGGCGGCCGATCAACCGCTCGATCTCTCGGCCAAACCCAGAAATTCTCAGGTAAGTTCGAGACCGTTCATTCTATCGTGTGAAAACATACGATTTTTCTCAAACATCTTCATTATTTCTTGCAATGTGCTCGTTCAAATTTATTTGGACATTGAATTCGCGATAAGACGATCATACGTTGCGCGATTCACCAAGCGTTTGATGAAGGATCACATAATGAGTGGAGACGATTGTAAACGATGTGCAAATTATCCATAACTGTTATTCATACTTTTTAGTGGGTTGTCACGATGGGATCATTTTTTACGCGACGATTGCTACTTCATGTATTGCTAAACAATAATTCCTTTCATATAGTGTGTTTTATTAGTGCTTCCTAGTCTTGTTCTTAAGTGACTAACGCTGACGTCTAAGTAACTAGGCTGTATGCTTGCGTAATATTAAGTTATATTTATTTGTTTTATTTTTATCACTCGACGGTTGTTTTGTACTAATGTTATTATTCATTTTGTTTGTTCAGGACAACAACATATCTCTATTGGAGCAACAGAAAATACCTCTGAGAATGCCGACAGGCATCGATCCCAAGACTATCCTGAAGTAAGTAATCTTTTTACATTTCCTTATTTAATAGGGAAAGATATAGGATATTTTTTACTAATAATAAAAAGTGACAATTGAGATAAGCATTAATCAACCTAACCAATGCGTCACACGGTGTTTTTAATTTAAATTATAAATATATGCTATGCGTTATTCATGAAAACATATATATATCATATTTGTTTGATTCGTTGATATTTATAATATAAAATATATTAAAATTTAAATGAAAAGAAATTCCTAGACTAGTCTTAATCCAATAGTTGCACAAAGATGAACGTTGAGAAAGTTGAAAAGATTTCTATCATTCGTTCATAACTTTCATATTATATCTTTAATCTTCACGTTTTATTTAATCATAAAATTTGTTTTCTTTTATTAATGAACTTAATAATGTGTTGATGCTAAAATGTTAAAGTGATAAATGTTTTACAACTATTTCAACTTCACATTTAAATGATAAGAGATAGAAGTGATAAAGTTCTTTCTAAAAGTGCGCATTAGAATGAAAACGAAAAAAAGCCAAATGGAAATGATAAGTTCAAACTCGTACGAATATTTGGCTTCGATGAGAGAATGTTCTTTCCCACACGTTGGAAAATCGTCGTTTGTCAATGACAATGAGGCATCGTTTCGGCGTTATCGCACAACTCGCTTTACACCTCGAGGCGAGTCAACGATAGGAATATGCATTCCGTATGCGGATGTGGAGGGGAAAAAAAAGAATACGACCCACGATCGCATTCCGTAGCGAACGTTCTTCGTGATCGAGTGGCCGTTTAAGCCGGGCCGGGCGGGCGTTTCGATAAGGCGTCGATTAAAACACCGCAGGCGAACGACTTTCGAAAATCGCGAAACTGACAGCCAGTCGATCCGGAATGCCGTCGCAATTAGGTGCCAATCACGCGGCCGGGCATAACCGTGATTTATCTCTCTCGTAAAGACGTCATGCGCGACAACGGCAGAGGGGAATCGTATCGTTCGTTCGACACTGGTGCGGGCTGATCGAATTCGCAGTTGTGTGCTGCATTTTCGGATTTATCCGAACAAATATGCGGAATAAAATCGCCGCAAATTGATATAACTAAAATCTTTGAGATTCTTTGTCTTAATCGGTTTGTTTATATAACTAAAAATATCATGTTTTTATTATTTATAATTACTTAGATTTTTATTGTTTATAATTAATTAGGTTATTATTTTCAATTATTTCATAAAAAATTAATTTGTCGAACATTAAACAATTTTTACATTTGAGTAATTCATAAGTATCTATACTGTACTTTTAGATAAACAGGATTGTAGATAAAGAGATGCGACGGTTATCAGAACTTAGGATTGCGGCGAAGCTCAAGTTTGTTAAATGAACTTGGTGGTTCTATTGAGTCGTAATAATACTATTGCGAATATTCGACTATCCTAGATACGTTAGAGATATATGCCGTATTTTCTGGAGGAAAAAGTAATAAAATTTTAAAATTAATATACATACAAACACGCAAAAATATTATTCGTTATAAAATACGAATTTACTAATAATAATTTAAACATTTATATATTTTATTGACATTAATAATCTAAAATTAATGAACATGATTTTTATTAATTTGAGTAAGAATGACTGATGATGAAAAACTATAATGAAAAACAATGATGAAATGAATTTTAAAACAAGATATTTGATTATGACTATTTAATTAAATTATTCGGTATTGTGAACGATTCTGAATTTTCTGCATGGGTACGATGTTTTCCTTGCGATTCGTAGCTATCACGCTGCTACAATGAAACGATGATAATTCCAATGGCTTGCGAAAAATTTATGTGTCTGGATAAATAAAGTCACATTACAGATTCAACGAGTTCTCAATTCGCATTGAACTAACTTGAAAAGATGATTAGTAATCTCGTAACTAATCTGCTAAAATATTTTTTTTTGCTATTGGACTGAAAGTCATTTTCATTCATTTCGTTATAATTTACAATGATGTGCTTTTAAATAAATTGATAATCAACTATTTATTATTTGATATTACTGCGAATGTCATATTTAATAATTATTATTACAATTAATTTTGCAATTATTTTTTCTTTTATTTTTATGAAATTTTAATTAGATAGTTACAAAAAAATTAACGATTTCATAGAATTTATTTTAGACTCATATATATCATCACAAAGAATGTTGGAAAATTTAATTTATTATAAATTGTAATTACTTTATGAATTATTAAGTTTAGGTTTTGTAAAAATATTTTCTTTTTTTTGACAAGGAAACTACTGTAATATATTTTCCTATAACGTAAAGAGAATAATACGTTCTTTGATTAAACTGTCACAACTAGGCAGATCGCTTATTGCACGACTCTCACACGTAAATGTTTAATGTATCGCGCTTTAGTGTTTTAAACTGTACGAAAAAATTTCGTTGTAATACGTTTGTGCGATCGTGGTAAGCAGCCGGTATCCTACAAACCGTAATAATACCGACGAGTTGCTTGAACTTTGCAACCCTTTGAGCTTTAAACTGTTATACGTCTGCGGTACGTACCTCGATAAATATTTAAGCAGTCCGTTTCACAGAATCGATGCAACTCGCTTGTGGTCTCGAATACGAAACATGATGAAGCAAATTTCGTAAACCTATCCACGCCTAAATAAATGACAACAAAGGGAAAAGTTTTATACATATTTTATCTCGCTTCTCTGTCGCGAAGACAGAATGAAAGAGATTATGAAAATATGATATTTACGCATAGTTCTCTTTCGTGTACAACTCATATTGAAATTTAGGAAGTCCTAGTATGGATAAATATCAATTTTAGTGAGATTTAAATTTTATTTTGAAAAATTGAAATTGTTCTAATTTTCTGATCATTATTAAAGTTATGAAAAAGTATAATATATCACATTGATCAAAAATTTAATTTTTACCTTAAATAGATTTTTTTTTTTTACTTGCAATCATGACAATTATTATCTTTATTACATGATTTGCAAAAAATGGAAAAGATCGGTTGTTCGAGCGATTCGAATGTGTCAGATTGTTGGAGTACGTTGCCCCCATGTTTTCGCTGTTTTCCCTCGCGGAACATTTTGCGCGTCAAATTTTTATCATCGTCTATTATTAGTCCACCGTAATCTGTACCTCCTGACATATCGAAGATGCAGAGTACCTCGAGTATGTCGCGGCGCGTAATGAAGAAATGTAAAGGGGAAACTGAAATGTAAGAAAGAGAGAGCGAAGAAATGAAGAGAGTAGGATAGGAAACGAGTAAGAGAAGAGGGAAGAAAGTTCGAAGGGGAAGAGAAAAGAAAGAGATCTTGGCGAGAGAGACGTTTGCGCCGACGCATATACATGACTGCGTAATTAGCGATAAGATAGGACCGCCGACAAAACCGTCGCGCCGGGTCGAAATTAAGCCTAATTTTAAACTAGCGTGTGAACGTTTCAACTTTTTGTATGTATTTGTAACTTTATGTATGTATATGTAACTTTAATGCATGTATTTGAATATTGGGCTTAGCAAATCTAGGGATATAAACTGTATTGTATTAAAAATATCAATAGTGTTTGTAAATATGACGAAAGACAATTAAAATAATTAATTATATTTGTCATTTTTCTAAAGAGATTTAAATATTTCAAAATTGTGAAAGAAAAAACAAATTCATTAATTTTCAATAAAAGTAATAATAATAATAATAAAAATAAATTCATGTATAGCATCCGTAGATGAAGGAAGAAAGTGTCAATAATGTGTAGCGTTCTGCATTTTTGATCAACAAGTCAAGATATATTATGTGCAATTTATTAAATGAATTAAGGATTCTACATAACTATTTTTTACTGGTCCAAACAATTATTTTCAGATCCATATCTATCATAGCTAAATTTTTAGATACTTCATCAAAATCGTTTTTTTTTTATGTATATTTACTGATTTGTAATATAATATTATTCATAGTTATTGGGAGAATCCACATTTTAAATTCTATATATTTTATTAGAGATATTAATCACAGAAAATCTTGCCTTTTTTTTAATATTGTTTGTAATAAATTCGTAATATAAAAACTTAGTTATTTGTTTAAATACGATTACAAAATACGATTATAAAATTTCTAGTAACACGAGAATTGCGTGGGTTGTTAGATCGTTAATGCACCTATAACGTAATACCTATTAAATTCATGCGATAGGCACGTTAAGTTTTTCTATTTTGGTGCTACAAAGACAAACTCAAAGTACTTAGCATCGTCTATAAACGGACATTGCGTAATTAGACTGGTTTGACTAATTTCATACTTTTCTTTAAGCACTGCCATTTACATTGTTATGTCGCGATTTTTGTTTCAATCTTTTTATGCTGTTATTATATCCGTTTCTACGATGTACGAGATTAAACTAAAATTTCTTGCGTCTCAATAAATTGTATTAAATTGTATTAAATCAAAAAGCTATTATTACATGTTGTAATTATTTTAAATATTTTATTGTAAACATTTTTTAATTGGATTGTATATACTAATCTTAATGAATATTTCATACTTTTGTTCTATGTTTTCGAGTTTTAAAATAATAATATAAATTTCTTAGAGATGTAATATGAGAAATACGAATCGATCGGTTAGATTTAAGAACGTGTCTTCTCATGGCAAGTAGCCATGAAGAAGCGAAATTAGACGTACAGTTTGCACTTGCGCGCGTCCGCGATACTGAAAAAATAGGCGAGCTGCAATAAAACTAGACACCGGGTACTGAAGTAAAACCGGTTCGTAGAAGGCTTTGGAGAAGGTTCGCTGGCCAAAGAGATATTGACGCTGCTGCGAAGGACAAGATTACGACTATCTAGTTCGCGATTGCGTGATTTATGCCAGAATTTACTAAACTGAACTATCCAATCTGATCATGAAAAATCTTGGTTTCCGACATCTGTAAATATGTTAACATTGAAGATGTCTGTTTTAATGTTTGTTTTTAACAGCTTTGCTAAAGACTTCTCGCATGTTTGAGGAATTTTACATTGTTGCACAAAAATAAATCTGTTACTTAAGGAATTCGTTCTTGACACAAATTACTATATTACATTGAAAGTATAACGCGCGATACAGTATTTCTTTTGCGGAGGTGTGCGACAAGGAGTCCGCGGCGCGAAGGTACATGTTTTTACGGAAATGATTCGATAAAGTCTAAATTCCTTGCGGTTAGATACACGTCGTTTTATTTGGCGGATGCGAATCCCGTTCTCTAATACGAAATTATGCGACGATATTACTTGTGGAACGTTGAACCTGAAACGCACGTGGAACGCGGTACGACCGAGTTTCCGATGGCGTTGAACGTAGCGCGTATCTTCGCGTAAAACCGCAGACGAGCCAACAAACAAAAATCGCAGATAAATCAGCGCCGGTCGATGACTACTGACGTAGCGGGACCTATCCAGCAAGCCAGTCGGACGAAATGCACTTTTATCAACGGCACAGGTCAACGAACTTGCAAAGGAGGGCTCCACGGTACAAGTGGGGGTGGGACGGCGAAAGGGGAGCGCGAAGCTCGCGATGATTTCTTACGCCTAATCTTATCGTTGCGTTCCATGACAAATTACACCGACCCGATATCCATCACCTTCGTGTCACGTCCCGTTCTTTTATGCTAGCGCGAAATATTACTAAATGCTTTCATACCTAAAATTGTTATTCTTCGTGTATTTAGCACAAGATGATTAGATGTAAACAATGTTTAATTCTTGGGATGGTTGAGAAAATTTATTGCTGCATAAAAATAGCTAAGAGGAAAATTTTTATTGTCTTTTATAAACTTTTTCATACCGTCTTTAGATTTTTATAAATTGAATCATACATATTATTTTATATATATATATATATATATATATACTGATATTTAAAGATGTTATGCACTCTGAATTAGTATTATGTAATTGTTTATTTTTATCTGTTTTTTCTTTATTGCAATCCGATAGAATAAGATTTTTATAAAAGTTGACGGTAATGAATGTTTTACGTCACAGATATTTTAGAATAATTAGCATCAAAATTGCCTTGTAAACATAGTGTTTACAGGAAATGGCAATAATACAAAAATTGATAGCAATAAAAAGAAAATTCTAATAAATATATATAATAAATATTTATATACGATTTATATACGATTTGTATCTCCTAGCAATTTAACTGGTATTTTAATTTTCATCTTATCATAAATAAATCTTGTTTATATAATCATACTATGAAATGATGTTTATGTAAATGAATGTGTGTGTTTAAAAAGGCATAAATGCTCGCTTTTTCTGGCTAGAAATCGATTAATGCAATACGAGAAATTGCCGAGTTAACGCGTTTTTCAGTCTGTTCGTTTGAAAAACTTAATTTGCATGGCTCGATGTTCCCCGAAGCCAGGATCAAAGCTATACGGATTCGCAATTCGCCATTGGCACGACGCCAAACACGTGCAAGCATCGGGATGGCCACGTGGCCATTTGATGCGGGTTGCTTCTCAAGTTAGTCTAGGAAACGTGGATACACGTGAGTCTGCATTACGAGAAACGTTGAATAATCTGACTTTGTTACACATACACGAAGTTCGCGAGTGAATATCGAATGCGTCCATTGACCAATCGATTATCGAACCACGCAGTCTCTTGGCTACTTGCTTGTCCGATAATATCTGCTATTTGAATATTTCATGTTCAAACTATGTCTCAACTAGGTCCATAATTCTTCCATAATATTTCTAAAGAGAAAATACAAATAGAAAATATAATATTCAACTAAATATCTTATTGTATTTTATACCGATAAGAAGACAGTAAAATAAATTATTTTATGCGAGATTGATTTTTTTCTTCAGACGATACTATTTTTTAATATATTATTTCTTCCTCTGCGCAGTTTATATGCGCAGTTTTGGAAAGTAAAATTAAAATTTTCTTTGACTTTAGTATATGACAGAATAAACGAGATTTCTGTTACGATGACTGACGGATAGTTATAGAAGCTATCTTAAAAATCGGACCAGCGAAATGGGAAACTCGAGGGACATAAAAATAAGTTTTCCTATATGATAAAATGCAATTGACAAGCAACGCGAATTTCAATGAATTGTTTCCGTTACGTGACATCTTTCAATATTTTATATAGACATTTGTAGTACACGATGAAGGTTTTAGAGATAACGCGATATTGCAAACTCGACTCACCAAGCATTCATTCGGCGCTCATTTCCATGCACCTAGCTATATGCTATCCCGAAATTACGTTTTGAGTGGCTCTCAACATTGCAGGCAAAAACATCATCAGCTACTGGCCTCGATATAACGTTGATTAATGCTGTTTCAGCTCGTGTTACCGCGCGAAACCGCGAATGACCGGACCGGTTGTGACCGCGGCGGCAGCGGCGGCGGCGGCTGCGGCAGGAGTCGGTGGTGTTCCAGTGGTGGGTGCCGGGGGCGGCAGGAGGACTTATACCGAGGAGGAACTGCAGGCCGCCCTCAGAGACATCCAGAGCGGCAAGCTCGGCACGCGGAGGGCAGCGGTAATCTACGGGATACCGCGTAGTACTCTGCGCAACAAGGTCTACAAGCTCGCGATGGAACGCGAAAGGGACGCGTCCCTGACTAGCACCCATTCACACCCTCACGAGTCCGGCGCCCCAGCCACCACCACCACCACCATCACCACCACCACCACCACCACTACTACTACTACAACACCACCAAATACGACCCAAAACGCCTCCGCGACCACTCCGCCCCCGCAAGTGGACGAGGTAGGTTTTGGGGACAGACAACGGAAGATAGCTAGAGATCTAGAAAGAGAGAAAGAGAGAGACAGAAAGAAAGAAAAAAAGAAGGAAAGAAAGAGAACAGCGAGAATGGTAGAGATGCAGAGAGCGGGGAGTGGAAACGTGCCACCGACACGTGCCGAAGTCTCGTTGGTCTTTCACGCGTGTCGTAGAAAAGCCGAGGATGCAAATTGGCATAGACAGCGGCTGGGGAATCTTGTGAGGGAATGATGCGACGAACCGAAGCAACGCGCGAAGATGCTATATCGTGCATCTTCTCTTATCTTCGGAGTTTCCGTTATCGATGTCCGATGTTTCTCATCCGGAAACGAGTCGATAGCGCGACAAAATGATTTCGGGATTGCTGCATTGACTCGTTTCAAATAACGCGGAATGTCTATGTTGATACCGCCGTGTATTTCATGATCTATTGCAAGTGCCTAATGATAGCTGTTTATATTATTTTGATTTGACAAATTAAATATCAGATTCATATTGGTGATAAATTATAAGACAAATGTTATAAAAGTCGAAAAAAAGAAATCAAGCATTTTATCTGATATATTGTATTTTGAAAGAAATGTATCATAATATCTCTGTACATTAATTATTATATAGCACCAAAAGTGAAAAGAGATATAAAAAGCTATAAAGATAGGTAGTATCTGATTAGATTTTTGTTGAAAAAATTGATATCAGATTGATTAACGATTTTATAAAGGAAACAATTTTTTGTCATTAGATACATTGCGATAATGACTATAAATATCTATGAGTTATGTTTTATTAAGTTTGTACAATATGTATCGATTGAGAAGAAAAATATCCTCAAAAATATCAATTAAAAAGATAAACGATAAAGAAATGTTATCTTAGATAATTTTCTCAGAAGTATAAAATTATAATCACGGTGATTTTCAAAGTCATTTATCAACGTTATAGATTATAGAATATTGTCGGGCACTCGAGAAATCACATACGATATCTTACGACTTAAATCGTCCGCGTGCGAGTAATAAGTCTTCATGATTTACGCGGCAAAATAGGCCGATTACCATGCAGAAGAACTTGGAAGGGGATGGGAAACCGAACGATGCACGAGGGAAATCTCGTCGGGAAAATTCGCGAATATATACCGTTCATTTGTATCTAAGTGTGGTTTTGGTTAGGAAGAACGAATGAAGCTTCCCCAAAACATACCTCTGGCACGGCGATCGTGGATCTCGCGTGGACTGAATGTCTTGTATCGCTAAACGATACGCTTATAGTCGCCCAATTTATATTCGGTCGACCAGTAATTTCTGTGATTATAATTTGATGTAGTTTAAAAGTAGCTTCATTAGATTATAATCACATTCTATTAAATTTTGTATTTATATATAAAATAATACTTTTATTTCGATAAAAATTATTAAATCTTAAATTTTAATATTAAATATAGATAATGTGAATTTTATATATTTTTTCTAATCACTTTATCTTTTTTACTTTAACTTCTATGTTTTCGAAGATATAATTATTAAATTTACAAATAATTCATGAAAAAACAGAGAAAGAAACATAGAGAAAAGAGAATATTCTTTTTTTAATGTTGCACAATATTGACCAATTAAAGAAAAGTATATAGAAGAAGGATATGTCGATTTGATAGAAGAAGGTGACGGACAACTATACGTTGTTCGGTGATTTTATGCTGAAGGAAAGAGACGATGGTCTACGCGGTTCTGTATCGGTCGCCGTGATGCTCCGTAGTGTCCAGTGTTTTTTGCATGGGCTGTTTAACTTTTTTTATCTCACTATTTGTAGTTTAACACATGGCAACTTGGTGTCCGCGAGGTTGCAAGATTCGAGGTAAGTTTTTGGGAAGGTCGTGTCGAGACGAAAGAAAAATTTGTCCGGGCTCGATTTTTCTTTCGTTCTTAAAGGTGCTTATAGTCGCGCCACGGAATTCATAAATGTACGCTTCTGGACCTCGACACTCTGCATCCTCGATGTGTGTCGTGCATACAATCCTCCGCATAGAGATGTCCAATCAAATCATTGTTTTGAAATGGACAGATCACAATTTCAGTGTAAACGTACCGGCCATCCGTGAAACAGTCGCACGATTGAAGATTACGGCAAATTAAACGCGGTGGTTCAATTTAATCCTCATCACCTGATAGTGTCTCTTGCTGATTCTCGATTCTCAATTTGATAACGATTAATTCTTTTTAATATGTGTGGGACGAGAATTGATTTCAATTACGTAATCGAAGATGCCGACATTAAAATGTGTAAAAACTTTCGATTTATATCAGAAAAGTATATAGAAAAGTATATAGAAAAGTGTTTAGTCTATTCAGAACATAGAATAATATTTTTGTCGGAAAAAACATTCAGCAAGATTGAAAAAACATTATTATAAAATTTTGTGAAATTAAATTTGAGGCGTTTAATGCGTAATATGAATCGTTTCCTTAATCGAGAAAATATCCTGCATTCCATATTGTACTTTTCTAAAAATTATAATTGCATCGCACGGTCTGTTGGTTGTAATAGTTGCTACTTAAAATCGTCTGCCGACTAAACTTTGCCTCAGCATGAACACTAAGAGGCGTTATTTTACGATATAACTTGTCGAGCTTGCAAGTACGGTCTATGCATGAGAATTGTTAAAATCATTTTTCGTGCTTGCATTTTGTGCGATCGTGTACCGCGCGTTTATATACATAGCAACCATCATAGAAGACTGTTGCTTCACTTTTAGTGCAATGCATGCTCCTTAAATGAGTCCCGAGTGGTATCTCTACGCTTGAATTCCGGCGTATCTCGTCGAAATGCACGCCGAAGATAAGCTTTTCTCTACGTGAATTCTGCCCTCTTTTCCTTCTATTGAGGACTAGAAGGGGAAAGGTAGTCGCAATTATTGTCTACCGGCCGACTGTTGAGAGCATCGAGAGCATTTTTCCCGTAAAACACTTGCCGCTACTTTGGAAAATACCATTTACTGATTAGCGGCTCTCCTGCATGGTGCTTGGCTATTTTACATTTGATGGCGATACATGTACTAAGTAGTTTGTGTAAAGTGACTCAATTGAATATCTTATGTTAAGTATTGAAGGATGAAGAAAGAAAAATAAAGGATATCTTTAATTTTGTTCTTTGTGTAAAGATGATTTGTTTTATTTTATTTTTTTTTAAGGATAAAGTTAAAGTTTATAAAAAAGTTTTAAAGCGATATTTTCAAAAATTCTTAAAAAAGATAAAGCTAACGCATGTGATTTCTTTTACATAAAATCCGTCTGTGCAACGTATCTCAAAGCTTTAAAGCATCTTTTCCAGTATTACGTTCTTCTCCATTTTGATATTTTTTAAAAATATGCAATGCGGTCACTTTATGGGAAACACTTTGTATATATTTACATGGACAATTAATTTACATCTACACACGATACAAATACACATACACTTCAGACACACCTCTCGATGAAGCACTCTCGAACAAGAAGTTGTCATACTTATGAGCAGTAATGGTTACTTAATGACTATCTATAATGAGAAGAGCAACGCTTCTACTCACGTCTTCAGAGACGGGGTGGAAGCTTCTACTTTTATTTTCCTCGAGAGGACAACTTGACTGTAATTTGCAATTTAGATATTCTTTTGTACTTGAAAATATGTAGAAAGTGCTAGAAGAGATTTTTTTGGATACAGGTGGACGACAAAGAATTATCCGGTGCAGAAGAGGAGAAGGAAGTCGAGAAGGCCCTGTTAAAGCCTCTGCTGTCATTGGAGGATCTCGTGAGGTTTTCTACACTCGAAGGGACTGGTGGTGATTCTCTTAGAAATTTGTTGCAACGAGGACATGAAACAGGAGCCGAATGGCCGGGATTGGAACACGCGAACATCGGTCCCTATATTCAGAAGATGTTGGCTGCCGCTGCACCATTAGGTAAAATTAATCATCTAAGTTCTCTAAATTACAAAATGATATCGTAAATAGCTTAAAAACTATTTCATCAGTTAAAGAGTTAATTTATTTTTTATTTTTATCAAAGAATTGCAATTTTGTCTATCAAAATTCCGATTACAATTAAATTCTTAATAAGTTTCAAGTTTCTAAAATTTAAAGTAATTAATTTTTTTATATTTATTAATGTAGTAATATAAAATTAATTTGTTGTACAATAATTTAGTATATTGATATTCGGCATTTGGGTCATTTCCAAGCATTAGTTTATTTTGACTGACTAACCAATCTACGTCAAGAGAGGAAAGCCGAAAAGTGTATTACGCCATAATAGGACTTCTGAAATCGATAGAAGCCAGGCCCTAGTTAATCAGTTCGCCGATATTTTCTCTGCTTTTGAAGAATACAATTTAATTTGAATAGCTTGCATCTGTATTTGAAATTATGACGTACACTGAAAAGAAACAAATAATCACGATTTTTGTTATCATTATCTGTTATCAAATCTGGATTAAAATATTTTCATACTATTTGAAATTTCTACATAGAATTCTAATAGAATTCTAATAGATAGTCTTTCTCACATAAAATCAT
>Ga0157363_1000686_pt1 | contig 26423 bp, 30 predicted proteins | sample AttsexASBM1_FD_111477 | JGI IMG/M metagenome (GOLD analysis project Ga0157363, IMG submission 111477) | Fungus gardens microbial communities from leaf cutter ant in Ribeirão Preto, State of São Paulo, Brazil - Atta sexdens ASBM1 | ecosystem: Host-associated > Fungi > Mycelium > Unclassified ... | reverse complement strand
TTCCTGCGATATATTTGCTGTGTGTAATCTTTTTATATTTTTAGAAGGGCAGTTATTTGGCTAACTGTCACGGTTGAAATTAACTGGAATCGATTTCGCTAACAAATTCCAGAAAGGAATAAGGATAGTACTTCTTCTATAGAAACAGAATATGCAAAGTGTGCACTAAGACAAAACCTTGTTAATTAAGTTAATTTTACTGGATTGATAAGCCAAGCCTAAGCATTCAGCAAAATTAAATAGGAAAAGGCCTGGAATGCGTGGGAATTAGATCCGTGAGCAGATGTTTCCATGGATAAAGCTTTTTTATACGGTTGAACGTAAATTCAATAAGATGCGCAGTTTGCTGTTCACATTTCGTTAACAAAGATTAATATTCTGCATTTCTACAGGTTATTCTGCCATACGGTTAAAGCTAAAGCTGGATCGCCAAATGCCATCAACCTGAATTCAGGCTGGTCCGGATTTACTAAAATTGACAGAGTATCATCGTGAAATAACACAAATTGGCTCAGAAAAGCGTGGAGCACCAACTGTGCTCCACATCACATTAATAAAGGGATGGTTGACCTTCAGGGCGGGTTTTGAAGCGGCGATGCAACCACATGTACTGCTCTGGTGCCAACAGAACCGTCTCTTCAACCACTTTATTCATCACGATAGCGGTATCGAGTTCATTCTCGAGTGAGAACTTATGGCGAATGTCAGGCATCATCTTGAGCTCATACCCGCGTCCATGGGGCAGGCGGCGCGCAAGAAAAGGGATCACGCTGGGATTGCCCAAGCGAATTAACATATGCGTGCCTGTGGTGGTTGCGGCATCCTGTACGGCAAAGAAAGGGGCAAACACGCTGCTGCGCGGGCCATAATCATGATCGGGGGCGTACCAGATGATGTCATTGTTCTTCATGGCGCGAATCATGCCCTTAAGATCTTTACGATCCAGCATGCTCTTATTTGAGCGCATGCGTCCCCAGGTCTGCAGCCAGTCGATGAGTTTATTGTCATTCGGGCGGTAAACGCCAATGCCGGGATTGTGCATGCCAAACACGCGAGCACCCAGCTCCAGCGTCAGGAAATGCATGCCAATCAATAAAATGCCGCGTTTTTCCGCCAGCGCATGGCTGACATGTTCGAGCCCGGAAGTGGCCACCCATTTTTGAATACGCCAGTCAGGCCAGAACCACGCCATACCGGTTTCAATCAGCCCCATGCCAACCGATTCAAAGTTGTGCTTCACCATGGCTTCACGTTCGCTGGTAGGCATATCCGGAAAACAGAGTTCCAGGTTACGTTGCGCGACTTCCACACGACGTTTTAAGAAGCGCATGGCAATGCGGCCCAGGCCACAGCCAATCGTATGCAGCACCGGGTAAGGAAGTAACACCAGCAGATAAAGAAAGCCGATACCTATCCAGGTCAGCCAGTAACGCGGGTGAAGAAGTTCACGGGAAAATTGGGGAAGTTGAGTCATGGAAATGTCAGTATCCTGCGTCTTGTGCCAGAGAGTCCGGTTTCTGTTATTTGTCGTGATTATGCCATTTTTTCGTGCTGACGGAAATCAAGCATAGCCTGCAGGCGGCTGTAAGGCAGTCAGATTGCGCATTAATCTACAACTGCGGCGGAGAATTGCGTCGGTAATCACGCCATTCAGGATTATCTGACCAGGGGCTTTGCATCGAGCGGAATTCAGGTATCATGTGCGCGCTAAATTTCTCTGATTGCTAACAGGATCGAACACCATGCCAGTGTTACATAACCTTGTTTCCAATAAAGAGCTGAAAGAACGTATGCTGGCTGAAAACGAGCCGCGTACCACAGTCTCTTTTTACAAGTACTTCCAGATTGCCGACCCGAAAGTCTTCCGTGATGCCCTCTACATTGCGCTAACAAAGCTCAAGGTCTTTGGACGCGTCTACGTGGCAAAAGAGGGGATCAACGCGCAAATCAGCGTTCCTGCCAGCCAGTACGAAGCCATGAAAACTGCACTGTATGCGTTTGACCCGGCGTTAAATAACCTGCGAATGAACATTGCGCTGGACGATGATGGCAAATCTTTCTGGGTACTGCGCCTGAAAGTTCGTGAGCGCATTGTGGCCGATGGCATTGAAGATGAAAGCTTTGATGCCAGCGATGTCGGTGCCTATTTAAAAGCCGCAGACGTCAATGCGATGCTGGATGATCCCGATGCGGTGTTTGTCGACATGCGTAATCACTACGAATTCGAAGTGGGCCACTTCGATCAGGCGATGGAAGTCCCGGCCGACACCTTCCGCGATCAGCTGCCGATGGCCGTGGATATGCTGCAGGAGCATAAAGACAAAAAGATTGTCATGTACTGTACCGGCGGGATCCGCTGCGAAAAAGCCAGTGCGTGGATGAAACACAAAGGCTTCAATGATGTTTACCACATTGAAGGCGGCATCATTGAATATACCCGCCGTGCGCGTGAGCAGGGTTTGCCTGTCCGTTTCAAAGGTAAAAACTTTGTGTTTGATGAACGTATGGGCGAACGTATTTCTGACGATATTCTCTCGAGTTGCCACCAGTGCGGCGTGCCGTGCGATAGTCACACTAACTGCGTCAATGACGGATGCCATCTGCTGTTCATTCAGTGCCCGAGCTGTGCGGAGAAATACCACAACTGCTGCAGCCCGCTGTGCATGGAAGAGGCGACATTAACACCGGAAGAGCAGCGTTCACGCCGCGCAGGCCGTGAAAACGGTAATAAAGTGTTCAACAAGTCGCGTGGTTTACTCAATATGACGATGACGATCCCCGCGCCAGAGAAAAAGTAAACGACATCCAGCCTGAAGTCACATGATCTCAGGCTGGCTCTGCCTTACTGCCGCACACCTTCCACAGAAATAATCAGCTCTGCTTTCTGCGATGCCGGTCCAAGATCTTTAGTAATATTGAATTCCTTCAACACAATTTCACCGTGAGCTTCAAAGCCGGCACGATAGCCACCCCAGGGATCTTTACCTTCGCCCAGCAGTCGGGCGTCCAGCGTGATCGGCTTTGTCACGCCGTTGAGCGTCAGGTCACCCGTGATCTTGTACTCTTTGCCCTCTTTTTTCACTGCGGTTGAGGCAAAGGTGGCTTGTGGGAATTTGGCAGTGTTAAGAAAATCGGCACTGCGAATATGCTTGTCGCGTTCGGCATGGTTAGTGTCGAGGCTGGCGGTGTTCAGCGTGACGCTAACCTTATCGCTCGCAGGGTTAGCTTCGTCAAAGCTGAAAGTCCCGTCAAAATCCTTAAACGTGCCGTATAACCAGCTATAACCCAGGTGCTGAATACGGAACTGTACGAAGGCGTGCTGGCCTTCTTTATCAAATTTATAGTCTGCTGCGCTGGCCAGCAAACTGGTGCCTAACAGACTGGCGGCACTCAGTGTCAGTAGCGTCTTCTTGAGCATTTTACTTCTCCTTTTCAGAGGTTAACGGGATGCGGTAACCCAGCATCCTTTTCAATGTGACGTCTCGATCAATAAAATGGTGTTTTAATGCCGCCAGCCCATGCAGCGCAGAAAAAAGCACTAATCCCCAGGCCAACCACAAATGCAGATCGCCAGCCAAATCAGCCTGTTCACCTGCTCCACTTAACAGGGCGGGCACTTCGAACCATCCGAACACAGAGATAGCTTTGCCATCGGCGGTCGATATCAGGTAGCCGCTTACCAGTAGCAGCAACAACAAGCCATACAACAGCCCGTGAGCCAGGCTGGCGGAGCGGCGAATTAAGGGAGAATAGTGTGGTAAGAGTGCGGGTGGGGGAGAAATAACACGCCAGCCAAGGCGCAGCAGTAATGTGGCAAATAGGAGCATGCCAATGCCTTTGTGGATTTCCGGGGCGCTGTGATACCAGCCATCGTAATATCCCAATCCGACCATCCACAGACCCAGCGCAAACATGCCGTAAATGACCAGCGCCATTAGCCAATGCAACATAATGGTCATTAGCCCGAAATGTTGTCTGGAGTTACGCCACATAAAAGTAAATCCATATCTGGAAATAGGTGGTAATAAGCATCCATACTTTGAAATATGAAAGCAATTAAGCTTACCTTTCTATAAAATTTAAAAAGACATTCGGAAATTGTGCGTTTATATCGATGTCTGCGTCAGAAATATTGACGATGGTTGTATAGCTGGCGGGGAAATAAAATTGAATTGAATATTGCTACACCTAATGCGGCAATCTTAACGCTAAAATGTCAGGAAAGAACTATTAATGTAAGCTTGCGTCAATAATGCTGGCACCTGGGGCGCCAGCGAGACAACGTTAAGCAAAGCGCGAAAGTGAAAACGGCTTCAGGTCAAAGGAGAAGGGCTTATCCTGGGCAAATTCACTGGCAAGTTCCCCTAATACGCTGGCAAATTTAAATCCGTGTCCACTCAAGCCGGTAATAATTAATCGATTTGGCTCGCCTGGAAGGGTATCTATAATAAAGTCTTCGTCAGGTGTGTTGTCATAACTGCAGGCTTCACCGTGTAAGCAAACGCCAACCCCTGGTAAGAACTGACGCAGGAAACTGAAGGCTTCACTGCCGTCTGCAGCGATACTGCCGAAAGGTTTACGATCTTCGGGTTTCTGCATCAGCTGCCCGCCATCGTGACGTCCCACTTTTAATGCATTGTTGTCGGCAGGGAAGCCATAAAAGTGACTGCCATCAGGCATCTCCACCGTGAAGCCAGGAAATTGGTTGTTCTCGCTATAACGTCCATCTGCCTGATACCAGGCAAAGACTTTACGCACCGGTTGTACTGGCAAATCTTTTACCAGCTCACTCACCCAGGTTCCGGCACTGACCAATAATTTACGCGCGCGAAACACGCCGTCGCGGGTAGTGACTTGCTGCAAGTCACCATCGCGTGCGATCTCACTCACCGGGCAATTAAACAGTTGCGCGCAGCCCGCCTGTTCAGCCAGCTGTATCCAGCTACGAACCGCCTGCTCACATTTCAGGAAGCCGGAGTGAGGTTCGAATACCCCAATGTAGCCGTCGGGCACAGAGATCTGCGGCCAGCGCTTGCGCACTTCGTCTGCCTGCAGGATTTTTACTTCCAGTTGATAGGTTTTGGCGCTGTCGATGACATTTTGGATAAATGAGGAAGTGAGGGGGGCCAGATTGAGGATGCCGCTTCGATGCATAATGCGTTCACCGCTCTGACGTTCCAGCTCATCCCACAAGGTTTGTGCGCGCAGCACCAGCGGGACATAGCGTTCACCTTCGCCATAGGCATGGCGGATCAGGCGTGTTTCACCGTGGTGTGTGCCCTGGCTGTGCGGAGGATGGGCACTATCAATCATCAATACCGATAAGCCTGCCTCGGTTGCGTAAAAACCGGCGGCGGCTCCCACCGATCCGCTGCCCACCACAATCAGATCATAAACCATAACCACATCACTCCTGCCAAACGACGAAATTTTTCAACAGCATAGCAAAAAAATCGTGTCCATGAAAAAGGCACCCTATTGGGTGCCCTTTCACGCGAAGTAAGAAATTAGTGCTTTTGATTATCGCGTAGGTATTGCTCTGTGGACTCAATCTTTGCAATGCCAGCTTCGAGTATCGAGATGAACTGTCTGGCTACGTCGGTAGTCAGCCAGTAGGTGGGTCCCACGTCAGCTTCTTCTTCTTTCTGATCCTGCGATGATAGCGAGTGCAGGCGGATCATCATGGCGTCATAACTGTCTACGGTACTGATGTCCCATCCAACCAGCGGATGAGTCTGAATGACGTCTTTATTTCTGTCCATTATAACCTCCTTATTACTCGTTAAACGAAGTGCTTCTTGAGGTTCAATGCGGCTTTTCTTGCACTAGCGGAACAATTATAACATGAAACAGGCGGTACAATAGTTAAAACGTGTGGCGATTAAAAAGAGAACGATAATAAATGCGTTCAGAATGCGACTTTTGTCGAATAATAAAGTGCCCGCTGCTTCGGGCCTTTATTCGATAATCGTGACAGTGGCTACACCTTAGTTATCGGCGGCGTTAGGGGAAAACTTTACGCTTCAGCGACAAGTAAAAAAAGGCCAGTTTCAGGCCTGCGCTTCTGGAGGCAGCTGGCCATTACGCCGCTGAATCTCTTCAGCCAACCGAGTAAAGTGCTGCTGTAACTGTGCGTCGTGGTTCTGATTTTGCGCTTCGAGCGACAGATTATGCACCAGTAACTGACTGGCGCGATCGTCGAGGCAGAACGTCAAACTGGCAAAGGCATTTTCCAGCACCGTTAAACGTCGCTGCTGTTCAGCAATTAATGCCAGCAATTCACCGAAGGTCATCGCCTCTTCTGGTTTTTCAGTAGTCATGTAAAACACCTCCCGTAAGCATGACGAGGCAAGGATAGGGGATCGTTAAACATGAGTCTAGATGCAGCGACTTTATCTGGCGAGAGGGAAATTAAAACAAAAAAACCGGGTGGCGAAACCCGGCAAAAACGGCACAGTGGCAGTTAATCAGTAATAAACCAGTCGTCTGCGCTTTCCCACGTTTCTTGTAAAATATCGCTAATGCGTTCGCGTGACGCTTTACAGCCACCAAATACGCTCAATTGATTGCCGCCCGCATAACGGACTTTGACATGGTGATTATCTTCGGGAAAATCACGGGAAATACGACGGGTGAGTTCGGCACTGAGTGCATCCAGTGCACCTGCGGGAAGGGGCTGAGTTTTCGCTACGGTAATTTCAACACGCATAAAAGCCTCCGGGATAATATACTGGTTATTTGTACAGTAAAATTATCCCAAAGGCAAGCTGTGCAATATTATTCTTTGATACGCCAGTTTAGGGTTTCACCTGCCAGGAACGGCACCAGCGTGTCATCGGCCACGTTGATGGTGTCCTGCACTGTCCAGGACTCACGTACCAGCGTCACTGTGCCCTCATTCAGCGGCAGGCCGTAGAAGTTAGGACCGTTTTCTGAACAGAACGCTTCGAAATGTTCCAGCGCATTCAACTCTTCGAATACCGTGGCATAGGCAGGCAGTGATGTCGGGGCGTTAAACACGCCGGCACAGCCGCAGCTCGCCTCTTTAAGGTGACGCAGATGCGGTGCGGTGTCCGTGCCAAGGAATACGCGACGATTGCCACTGGCCACCAGGCTGCGCAGTGCTTCCTGGTGAATGTTGCGTTTCAGAATCGGCAGGCAGTAGAGATGAGGACGTACACCGCCCACCAGCATGTGATTGCGGTTAAACATCAAATGCTGCGGCGTGATGGTGGCACCCAGCAGGTCGTTGCCCGCAGCCAGATATTCTGCCGCTTCTTTGGTGGTGATGTGTTCCATCACCACTTTCAGGGCAGGGAAACGCTGACGCAGCGGTTCCAGCACGGTTTCGATAAAGCGTGCTTCACGGTCAAAAATATCGATGTGCGAATCCGTGACTTCACCGTGTACCAGCATCGGCATACCGATCTGCTGCATACGATCCAGCACGCTGGCAATGGAGTCAATATTGGTGACGCCGTGGCTGGAGTTGGTGGTGGCATGCGCGGGATAAAGCTTCGCTGCGGTAAAGGTCCCGTTGCGGAAGCCACGCTCAATTTCATCCGCATCTAAGGAATCAGTGAGATAGCAGGTCATCAGTGGCGTAAAAGCGTGTTCAGCAGGCAGCGCAGCCATAATGCGCTCGCGATAGGCAATGGCGGCCTCGACGCTGGTTACCGGTGGAACCAGGTTTGGCATGACAATCGCACGACCATTGACCGCACTGGTATAAGGCAAAACTGCATTAAGCATCGCGCCATCGCGCAGATGGATATGCCAATCGTCAGGGCGGCGAATCGTAATTTGCTGGGGTTGGGCTGTCATTCAAAAAGGCTCCGGCTGAGAAAAAACGAATGGGCACGTTTAGGCCGGGGAGTAATCATAAGGGTGTGAGCAACCGTTTGCACGGGATTTTATTGCCGGAAACAAAAACCGCACCCGAAGGTGCGGTGGTTGAGGTTAATCCGTAAACGGAATCACCAATTGTCCCGGTTTCACTTCAATACCCTTGGCAAATTTCTTCGCCAGTGCTTCCCCTTTACTACGGTCTTCGCTCAGCACATAGGCAGGCTTCTCATTGAAGTAGCGTTTGAGAGACTCATTAAGATAAGGCGTCAGTGTTTTCATGATGGACGCCATCTTTTCTGGTTGTACTTGCGCGTCGACAATTTCAATATCATGCAGATAAATCGCGCCTTCCTGCGCATTGAAAATCGGCTGCGCTTTCATCTTCAGCTGCATCTCAGCCTGCTGCGGACCAAACAGCGAGCTGACATTGATGTTTGCTTTGCCGGAGAGGGTAATCTTACCGGGTTCTTTACGACCAATCTGACTGGTGAGATCGCTGAGCACGATGTGTGCATTGACCAGCCCGGATACGCCGACGTCTTTTTCGAAGTTATTGCGCTTCTGCAGCGCTTGATTCACTTCCTGTTCGCTAATGGTGTATTGCGTCAATTGATTACAGCCGCTCAACAGCACGGCTAAAAACAGGGCTAATAGCCCAGACATCGCCTTTTTCATAGATCCTCATCCTGAACGATACGGCAAAACAGCCATAGCCTGCCTGAAACCGGGCCAGGTGTCACCAGGAGAGGGATGAGAAACGCCGCAGCGTTTCTCATCGGACGGGGCTATGCCGCGATGGAAGAGAGCAGGTTAATCTGGGTTTGCTTCGCCATATTGTCGCGGTAATCCGCTACGCGACTCGGCCATTCGATGCCAGCCACTAAGGTGAGCGAACGCAGGAGCGGAAACAGATTGATATCGTCTTCAGACAGTTCGCCATTCACGGCATTGGGTTTGACGATGAGCTTATCGAGTTGGCGCAGGTCATCACTGATGTTTTTTATCAGCCCGGGCGCGTGTTTACGCAGCTCAGTGAAATCTCCGACGCTGGCCTGTTTTTTCTCACGGAAGTAACTCCGCGCTTCCGGCGTGGCAAATTCCGCAAACGAGGCATCAGCGATGCGCGGAATCAGCAGCTTATTGATATAGCCGTTAACGCGGCGCAGCCATTCGCTGATGGCGGGGTTGTTTTTACCATTAAGCAGCGGCTCGCGATCCTGCTTATCCACCAATCGGACAATGTCCATACTCTCTGGCATCGCACTGCCATCGGCTTTTTGCAGAATGGGCGCCATCTTCTGCCCGATGAGTTTTTTTGGCATCTGCTCATCGTCATTGAGCATAACGATCAATTCAACCGGCAGGTTCTTTAAGCCAAAAATCATGCGTGCTTTTACGCAGAAAGGGCAGTGATCGTAGATGTAGAGTTTCATCCCGTTTCTCCTGTGTAAATCTAAGGGTGACGGAGGTCACCCTTTTTTCGGACGTGCGGGAAGTATGGAAGAGATTATCCGAAGGGGCAAACTAGCTGCTGAAGATGATCGGTGCCACCGGGCGCGGCTGGAACTGCCACCACAGGGCCAGCAGGGTGATGATGCCAACGCTGCTCAGCAACATCCAGGGCAGCTCAGGCAGAGCCAATTGCTGGCCCATGTCGAACATCCACCCGCCACCGGAGTAGCCAATCAGACCGCCGATGGCCAGACCTAAGCGACTGAATCCCATGTAACTGCCCCGCGCGCGAGAACTGGCCAACGATGCGCTGAGCGTCTCGCGTGCCGGTTCGGCGATGATGGACCCCAGGTAGAACACGCCGATTAACAAAAACAGCGAAGGGAGAGATTGGGTCATGCCGACAGGTAGCAGGCTAAAGGTCATCAGGAATAAACCCGCCATAAGCCGGGTTTCCAGGCGGAAGCGTTTTTCGCTCCAGCGGGCCAGCGGATAGAGCAGGCTGAGCGACAGCATGGCTTCGATGGCGTACATCCATTTCACGGCGGCGGGCGCACCAGCCACCTGATTCACCATCACCGGCAGCATCAGCATGACCTGCACGGCCAGAATGTAGTAGCCGGTCAACGTCAGCACATAGAGGCGAAAACGTTTATCCTGCCAGACACGCTGCATACCTTCGCGCATCGCAATGCGTTCCGTTGAGATGCGCCACGCCGGTAGCCACACGGCGTTAAATATCGCCGCAGCGACAAACACCGCTGCACCCACCCAGCACACCAGGCGGAAATCCCACGCCAGCAACCAACTGCCAATCAGCGCCCCTAGCACCGCTCCCGCGCTGTCCTGCATCATCAGCAGCGAGAAGAAGCGACCACGCTCACGAGCGCGCACCAGTTTTACCACCATGGCGCTGCGGGGCGGGTCAAACAAGGTGCCACCGAGGCCGGAAAGCAAACAGGCCAGCCACAGCATCCAGGGTTGATGCGCCAGCGCCATGCAGGCAAATCCGGCTGCGCGCATCAGCATGCCCGTCACAATCAGCGGACGTGCGCCAAAACGGTCCGCAATCGCGCCGCCGAAAATGCCTAGCCCCTGCTGTACAAATTGACGTAAACCCAGCGCGATACCCACCATTAACGCCGCCCAGCCCAGTTGCTCAACGAAATGGATAGAAATCAGTGGAAATACCACGAAAAAGCCTAACACCACCAACATGTTATCGACTAAGAGGAATGTTTTACCGAGGCGTCGTGCCCGCGCTACCCGAGACATGCTTAATCCTGAGCAAGAGAAGAGAAAAGTGACCAGTTGGTCTATTTTCCGCCTGCGCTGACGGGAAAGACAGCGTATCCAGGATGATATTTTTTCATCGAATCCGCAGAAAAATTAATCCTGGATAAGGATGAATTGCGTGGCAGGGTCTTGAGGGTTTTACCGTAGTGAAAGGGACGGTTATAGTGAGAAGTATCGCCTCAGGCGTACATCTTTCTTAAAGTTATGGATTTCAGGAGTCATGATGTTTGGCTATCGTTCTGCTGGACCCCGCGTGCGCCTGACTACCGATCGTTTTGTGGTCCGTTTAGTTCACGAGCGCGATGCCTGGCGATTGGCAGATTATTATGCAGAGAACCGCGTCTTCCTCAAACCCTGGGAGCCGGTGCGCGACGAAAGCCACTGCTACCCCTCAGGCTGGCAGGCACGCCTTGGGCTGATCGCGGATATGCATAAACAGGGCTCTGCCTACTATTTTGTGCTGATGGACCCGGAAGAGCATGAAGTGCGCGGAGTGGCCAATTTTAGCAACGTGCTGCGCGGTTCGTTTCACGCCTGTTACCTCGGTTATTCATTAGGCGAGAAGTGGCAGGGGCAAGGCATGATGTTTGAAGCGTTGCAGTCAGCGATTCGCTATATGCAGCGGCAGCAACGCATTCACCGCATTATGGCTAACTATATGCCGCATAATCAGCGCAGCGGTGATTTGCTGGCGCGTCTCGGATTCGAGAAAGAGGGTTATGCCAAAGATTACCTGCTGATTGATGGACGCTGGCAGGATCACGTGCTGACCGCGCTGACGTGGCAGGAGTGGACCGCGGATCGTCGTGGACAATAAAAGGAAAACCGCATGAAGATGGCTTTATCCGCGCAGGCGCTGCGTGTGATCGGTTGCCTGTTAGAGAAACAGGTCACCACTCCGGATCAATATCCGCTTTCCCTTAACGGCGTGGTCACCGCCTGTAATCAAAAATCCAACCGTGAACCGGTGATGAACCTGAGTGAAATGGAGGTGCAATCTCAGCTTGATGAGCTGGTGAAAAAGCATCTGGCCACCTCCAATAACGGGTTCGGTCAACGCGTCAGTAAGTATGAACAGCGCTTCTGTAACTCTGCATTCGGTAATTTGCAGCTTAACAGCGCAGAAGTGGCGGTGCTGACGCTACTGTTCTTACGCGGCGCACAGACGCCGGGTGAGCTACGTACCCGTAGTGGACGTTTGCATGAGTTCAGCGATATGAATGAGGTCGAGCAAACGTTGAACGGCTTAATCACCCGTGATGACGGCCCGATGGTGGTGCGTCTGGCACGTGAGCCGGGTAAACGCGAAAGTCGTTATATGCATCTGTTCGGCGGCGATGTGGCTGAAGCACCCGCCACGAGCACGGATGAGATGGACAGTGAAGATTTGGTCAGCCGGGTTGCGCAGTTGGAACAACAGGTGGCTCAGCTGCAATCCCAGCTGGAGCACCTGTTGCAGAAGGAGCAATAACATGACGCTACGTATCGGTATTGTTGGATTAGGCGGCATCGCGCAAAAAGCCTGGTTGCCCGTGTTGTCGCACGCCACCGACTGGCAGCTGGCAGGGGCGTTTTCGCCGAATCAGGCTAAAGCCCAGCCGATTTGCGACAGCTACCGCATGCCATATTTCAGTCAGCTGGACGCGCTGGCAGCCGCCAGTGATGCGGTCTTTGTGCACAGCAGCACCGCCAGTCATTTTGAAGTGGTGCAGGCGTTGCTGCTGGCGGGCAAAGATGTTTGCGTGGATAAACCATTAGCCGAAACCCTGCAGCAGGCGGAAGCGCTGGTGGCACTGGCAGAGAAGCGCAAACGTAAACTGATGGTGGCGTTTAATCGTCGCTTTGCGCCACGCTATCAACAGTTGAAAGCGGAAATGCCGCGAGCGGCTTCACTGCGTATTGAGAAGCATCGCGCGGATAGCGTGGGTCCAGGGGATTTGCGCTTTACTCTGCTGGATGACTACCTGCACGTGGTGGATACGGCGCTGTGGCTGGCAGGGGGCAAACTCACGCATGAGCAGGGCTTTATTGAAACCAATGAGGAGGGGGCGATGCTGTACGCCGAACATCACTTCTCGGCGGGAGCGTTGCAAATCACCACCAGTATGCATCGTCGCGCCGGCACACAGCGCGAACTGGTGAGCGCCATCTGCGATGGTGACTACATCGAAATTAGAGAGATGCGTGATTGGCAGCAGGAGAACCTCGGCGGCTTACGTACCGACCCGGTAGCCTCCTGGCAAAGCCATCTTGCTCAGCGTGGTTTCAGCGGTGCGGCACAGCATTTTATCCAGTGCGTACAAAATCAGACGATGCCTGAAACCAGCGGTGAACAGGCGCTGGCGGCGCAGCGTCTGGTGGAAAAACTGTGGCGCGATGCCGAACAGGAATAACCCCTTGTAACACTCAATGCTGGTCATTTCCCGCAGTGGCAGTAGACTATCGCCGGGCATCAGCAGATGTCCGCGCTAAGTTGCTCATTTATCCGACACTTTTCAGGATGCGCCACTCAAAATGAATTTGTTGAAATCGCTGGCTGCGGTCAGTTCGATGACCCTTTTTTCCCGCGTGCTGGGCTTTGCCCGTGATGCCATAGTGGCACGCGTTTTCGGTGCCGGTATGGCCACCGATGCCTTCTTCGTGGCCTTTAAACTGCCCAATTTGCTGCGCCGTATCTTTGCGGAAGGCGCCTTTTCTCAGGCGTTTGTGCCCATTCTTGCCGAATACAAAAGCAAGCAGGGCGAAGAGGCCACACGCGTATTTGTGGCCTACGTTTCCGGCTTGCTGACGCTGGTGCTGGCGGTGGTGACGGTGCTCGGCATGATTGCCGCGCCCTGGGTGATTATGGTCACTGCGCCCGGATTTGCTGATACCGCCGATAAATTCGCGCTGACCAGTTCGCTACTACGCGTTACCTTTCCTTATATTCTGCTGATCTCCCTGGCGTCGCTGGCCGGTGCGATACTCAACACCTGGAATCGCTTCTCGGTTCCGGCATTTGCGCCGACGTTATTAAACATCAGCATGATTGGCTTTGCGGTGTTTGCTGCCCCGCATTTCCATCCACCGGTGATGGCGCTGGCATGGGCTGTGGTGGTCGGTGGGGTGTTGCAACTGTTCTACCAGCTGCCGCACTTGAAGAAAATCGGCATGCTGGTGTTGCCGCGCCTCAACCTGCGTGACGCCGGCGTATGGCGCGTCATGCGCCAAATGGGACCGGCGATTCTTGGCGTATCGGTGAGCCAAATATCCCTGATCATCAACACCATTTTCGCCTCATTCCTCGTCTCGGGTTCAGTGTCGTGGATGTACTATGCTGACCGTTTGATGGAGTTCCCGTCGGGCGTATTGGGTGTCGCACTGGGCACGATTTTGCTGCCATCGTTAGCGAAGAGTTTCGCCAGCGGCAATCATGATGAGTACTCGCGTCTGATGGATTGGGGCCTGCGCCTCTGCTTCCTGTTGGCCCTGCCGAGCGCCGTTGCCCTCGGCATCCTCTCTGGCCCACTGACCGTGGCACTGTTCCAGTACGGTAAATTCACCGCATTCGATGCCGCCATGACGCAGCGTGCGCTGGTGGCGTATTCGGTAGGATTGATGGGGCTGATTGTGGTCAAAGTGCTGGCGCCCGGATTCTATTCGCGTCAGGACATTAAGACCCCGGTGAAGATTGCAATTGTGACGCTGATCATGACGCAGGTGATGAACCTGGCGTTTATCGGCCCGCTCAAACATGCCGGATTGTCGTTGTCGATTGGATTAGCGGCTTGTCTGAATGCCGCGCTGCTGTACTGGCAATTACGTAAACAGGATATCTTCCAGCCGCAGCCGGGTTGGTTTAGCTTCCTGGTGCGTCTGATGATTGCGGTTGTGGTCATGGCAGCAGCGCTGCTGGGCATTCTGCATGTGATGCCGGCTTGGGAAGAAGGGCAGATGTGGTGGCGGTTACTGCGTCTGGCTGCAGTCTGTGCCATTGGCGGTGGTGCTTACTTTGTCATGCTGGGTCTGTTGGGCTTCCGCCCGAGAGATTTTGCCCGCCGCACGCTGGCATAAAAAAATCCCGCCTCGGCGGGATTATTCTTTATTAACCTTTGCGGCTGAGCGTCGACTGACCTTTGCCTAATCCATCGGGACCGTAAAACGCCTGAGTCTGGTGCGGTTTCAGTACCGAGAGCGCATCATTGGTGAAGCTGATTTGATGCTGCAGCAGAATACCGTTATGAGTGTTGGTATCGCGCAAACGGCGGGTATGCTGCTGAATGCTCTGCCAGCGGCGTTCACGATCGCTGTGACCATCATAGGGCGCCTGAGTACCGAGTGATTTTTCGGTATTTCGGCGCATGTCGTCCAGATAATTCAACGTCGTCAGCAGCGCGCTTTTATCTTCTGATATGCGCTGCAACAGGTTGCCATTAACCTGGCCGGCAGACAGTTGCTGTTGCTCTTCATCCATCACCACAGTGAGTGAAGCCAGCACGTCTTGCATTTTATCTAAGGTGGTCAGCAGATTGTCCATTGGGATTAGTTACCCTCTAAATACGCCTTGGTATCGGCGATCAGCGCGTCGGCGATCTTACCGGTATCCATTTTCAGTTCGCCATTACGAATAGCGGTTTTCAGTTGTTCAACACGTGCAGTGTTGATGTCTTTGCTGCCCGGCTGCATTAACTGCGCCTGAGCCGTGCTCAACTTCACTTCGGCACCGCTTTCGCTGGTGCTGGTGTTGGTTGAAGCAGTCACGTTTTGGCGCACCTTGCCGTTGTTATCGTTGGTGTCGCGGGATTGTACAGTGCTCACCGGAATTAAAGGCTGCGTTCTGTCGATGCTCATGGTCGTGCTCCTGTAAGGTCAGCTGAGGGTCAGTCAACTGAGTCAGCATAGGGTAATGTCTTTGTTGATATCTCTATCGGCAGAACAACAAGGTTCTTTAACGCTTTATAGCGATATCAGAATATTCCCATCCGCGTCGACGCGCCCACTGACAACCTGACCATTTCCCATGCGCACGCGCACCATTTGTGCCGCGCTGGCGTTGTTCAGCGCACGTCCTTCGCTACTGGCATTAAACCCGTTTCCGCTGGCTACCACCATCACATTTTGTCCTGCTTTGACCCGCCAGGGCTGACGCAGCATCATTGCGGTCACCGGCTGTCCAGGCGGGATGTCGCGCAGCGCAATCGCATCGGCCACACTGTTGTTATCGAACAGGGCTCGCGGAGGCAGTTCATCCAGACGCCCGGTCTCGAGACGGAAATCATTCGGGTCGAGGGTACTGCCACGGGCGACCTGATGGCTGGCAACTAAATACTGACCGGTCACCTGTACCTGAACTTGCAGGAAACGACGATTCTGATCGCAACTGGCGGCAATGCTGAGATTACCCCACTGGCGGCTGTTGCCCGGCAGTTGTAACGCCGGTGCCTCGCAGGTCGGCCACTGCTCTTTGGGCGTGCGCACCACCACGGTCATCCCCGCGGCATGTTGCGGATCGCGCGCTTTAAAAAACTGCGTTAACTGTGCGGTCAGGTCCGCCGCATGAACGGGCAGCGCGAAGGCCAACAACAACGTGGCCAGCAAAGATAAAGAACTGCGCATAAACGCCTCCTGTCGAGAAGATGGCCTGAGTCTACTCTTCGCGCGAAAAATTCAATGTCAAAAATAGCCGTGATTTTTGCTGCTATTCAGACGATCGCCCTTGCATTTGTCCACTTAAGCTGTCAGCTCGAAATTCTCATTCGCGGAGGAAGCATGCTCGACAAACTCGATGCCGCGCTGCGATTTGGTACAGAAGCGTTAAATCTGCGTGCTCAGCGCCAGGAAATCCTGGCGTCCAATATTGCCAACGCCGATACCCCGGGCTACCAGGCGCGGGATATCGACTTTGCCAGCCAGCTGAGCAAGGTGATGGAAAATGGTCGCGCGGAGGGGAGCAGCATGGCGCTGAAAGTCACCTCTTCACGCCACATCGCTGCTGAAACCAACTCTCAGCCATCCATGGACCTGATGTACCGCATTCCCGATCAACCTGCCGCGGATGGCAACACCGTGGATATGGATCGTGAACGTACGCAGTTTGCTGATAACAGCCTGAAATACCAAACCGATCTCACCCTCATCAGTAGCCAAATCAAAGGCATGATGAGCGTTCTGCAGGGGCAATAACCATGGCATTGCTGAATATTTTTGATATCGCCGGTTCTGCGATGACTGCGCAATCACAGCGCCTCAACGTCAGTGCCAGTAACCTGGCCAACGCCGATAGCGTCACCGGGCCGGATGGCCAGCCTTATGTGGCAAAACAGGTGATATTCCAGACCGATGCCGCCCCTGGCGCGGCGACCGGTGGCGTCAAAGTCGCGGGCGTGGTGAACGATCCTACCCCGGCCAAATTGGTGTATGACCCGGGTAATCCGATGGCGGATGAGAAGGGTTACGTCAAGATGCCAAACGTCGATGTCGTATCAGAAACCGTTAACACCATGTCAGCGTCCCGCAGTTATCAGGCCAACGTCGAAGTGTTGAATACGGTGAAATCAATGATGATGAAAACCCTGACGATGGGTCAATAACGGAGCACGAACATGAGCGTAGCAGTCGGCGTTAATGCCAATCTTGACCCAACGGTACTGAGTTCTTCCAGTTCAACAGGGACGGGAAACAGTGCTCAGGACTTGCAGAACCAGTTCCTGACCATGCTGGTGACGCAGTTGCAGAACCAGGATCCCACCAACCCAATGGACAACAGCCAGCTCACCACTCAGCTGGCGCAAATTAACACCCTGAGCGGCATTGAGAAGCTGAATACCACATTGGGTTCTATCTCTGGTCAGCTCACTACAAGCCAGTCACTGCAGAGTACGACGCTGATTGGGCATGGTGTGATGATTGATGGCAGCCAGATCCTGGTTGGCAGTGGTACCACGACACCCTTCGGTGTGGAGTTGAGCACGGCCTCTACCGCCACCACCGCGACCATCAAAGATTCGAACGGCACTGTGGTTCGCACTGTCGATTTGGGCGCATTGACGTCCGGCGTTCACGCCTTCTCCTGGGACGGCAAAGATGCGAATGGCACGACAGTGGCTGATGGTAAATATTCTGTATCAATTGCCGCCAGTAATGGCAGCACACAATTGGTGGCACAACCGCTTAATTACGCTTACGTGAATGGCGTGAGTACGGTGGATAACACCTCAAAACTGGACCTCGGCACCATGGGCTCCGCCACTCTTGATGAAGTTCGTCAGATTCTCTAATTCAATTTTAGCAGGAGACACGTTATGTCTTTTTCTCAAGCTGTCAGTGGTATGAATGCGGCCTCCAGTAACCTGGATGTCATTGGTAACAACATCGCCAACTCCGCGACCGCGGGTTTCAAATCCAGCACCATTTCGTTCGCGGATATGTTTGCTGGTTCAAATATCGGTATGGGTACTAAGGTCGCTGCGGTTATTCAGAACTTCAACGACGGTACCACGACCTCAACCAGCCGTGGTCTGGACGTGGCACTGAGCGGTAACGGTTTCTTCCGAATGACCGATGCCGCGGGTAGCGTGTACTACTCTCGTAACGGTCAGTTCACGCTGGATGCCAACCGTAACCTGGTGAATACCCAGGGCATGAGCGTGACCGGCTATCCGGCAACCGGTACACCGCCGACGATTCAGACGGGTGCAAACCCGGTGGCATTGAGCGTACCGACGACACAGATGTCGGCGCGCGCGACAACCACAGCAGGTTTGGTTTCTAACCTGAACTCCACAGATAGCGTGCCAACTGTGGCAACCTTCAGCTCGTCAGACGTCGATAGCTACAACGCCAAAAGCACCATCACTGTGTATGACTCACAGGGTAACGATCATGCACTCGACCTCTATTATGTGAAAACCAGCGATAACAACTGGGATGTGCACGCGATTGATTCCACGACTGGAACGTCAGCAGGTGATTTCTCCATGACCTTCGACTCCAACGGTAAGCTGCAATCAATCACAAGCGGCGGGACAACTACCCCAGGTGCAACCACTGTTGGCTTGACTATTCAGGGAGCTAATGGTGCTGCGGCTAATCAGGCCATCACGCTGAGCGTACTTGGAAGCCAGCAACAAAACACCGGCACCACTTCATTCGGAAACCCAACGCAGGATGGTTATGCGCCGGGCGACCTGACCAGCTACGCCATCAACGATGACGGCACCATCACCGGTACCTATTCGAACCAGAAAACTCAGCTGCTGGGTCAAATCGTTTTGGCTAGCTTCTCTAACCCGGAAGGTTTGCAGTCAGAAGGCGATAACGTCTGGTCAGCGACTAACTCTTCAGGTCAGGCAGCCATCGGTCTCGCGAATACCGGCACTTACGGGTCACTGACTTCAGGCGCACTCGAAGCCTCTAACGTCGATCTGAGTAAAGAGCTGGTCAACATGATCGTTGCACAACGTAACTATCAGGCCAACAGCCAGACCATCAAAACGCAGGATCAGATTCTTAACACACTGATTCAATTACGTTAATAAGCTAACGGGATTGCACTATGGATCACGCAATATATACCGCGATGGGCGCCGCCAGTCAGACGATGGAACAACAATCGGTGACCGCCAGCAACCTCGCCAACGCCTCAACGCCGGGCTTCCGCGCCCAGCTCAACGCGTTGCGCGCGGTGCCGGTCAACGGCTGGTCGCTGCCGACGCGCACCTTAGTGGCTGCCTCAACGCCGGGTGCCGATATGACGCCAGGGGCGATGGACAACACCGGACGCCCGCTCGATGTGGCCGTACAGCAAGATGGCTGGCTGGCGGTGCGTACCGCTGACGGTTCTGAAGCCTATACCCGCAACGGCAACATGCAGATCAGCTCGACCGGTATTTTGACCATTCAGGGCAATCCCGTGATGGGCGATGGCGGTCCAATCGCCATTCCACAAGGCTCCGAACTGACCATCGCGGCTGACGGTACCATCACCTCGCGTAATGCGGGTGATGCACCGAACGCCACGGTGCAGATTGGCAAGCTGAAGCTGGTGAAGGCCACGGGCAAAGAGTTACAGCGTGGTGACGACGGCATGTTCCGTCCAACCCAGGCGACGCAGGCGACACGCGGTGCGGCTTTAGCTCCTGATGCAACGGTCGCGGTCATGCCAGGTGTGTTGGAAGGCAGCAACGTTAAGCCAGTGGAAACCATGGTCGACATGATCGCCAACGCCCGACGTTTCGAGATGCAGATGAAAGTCATCACTAACGTCGATGAAAACGAACAAAAAGCCAATCAACTGCTCAACATGAGCAGCTAAGGCTTAAGGAAAACAACATGATTCGTTCTTTATGGATCGCTAAAACCGGCCTTGATGCCCAGCAAACCAATATGGACGTCATTTCGAACAACCTTGCGAACGTTTCAACCAACGGGTTTAAACGTTCGCGTGCCGTGTTCGAAGATCTGATGTATCAGACGCTGCGCCAGCCGGGCACGCAGTCATCAGAACAGACCACATTGCCTTCAGGCTTGCAGATTGGTACCGGTGTGCGCCCAGTGACCACCGAGCGTCTGCATACCCAGGGCAACCTGTCGCAGACCAGCAACTCAAAAGACGTGGCGATCAACGGTCAGGGTTATTTCGAAGTGCAGATGCCAGACGGTACCTCTTCATATACGCGTGACGGTTCATTCCAGGTAGACCAGAACGGTCAGCTGGTGACCAACGCCGGCTATCCGGTTCAGCCTGGGATCACTATTCCGGCGAACGCGACCAGCATCACCATCTCGCGTGACGGTGTGGTGAGCGTGACGCAGCAGGGGCAGACCAACCCAGCGCAGGTGGGACAGTTGACGCTGAGCACCTTTATGAACGATGCGGGCCTCGATAGCCTGGGTGAAAACCTCTATCAGGAAACGCAGGCATCCGGTGCGGCGACGCAGAGTACGCCAGGGCAGAACGGCGCTGGTTTGCTGTATCAGGGTTATGTTGAAACCTCTAACGTCAACGTGGCGGAAGAGTTGGTCACCATGATTCAGACGCAGCGTGCTTATGAAATCAACAGCAAAGCGATCACCACTTCTGATCAGATGCTGCAGAAATTAACCCAGGTTTAATCTGGGGCCGTTGGGCCAGCCTGGCTGGCCCGATTAAGAACATGAATAAGGTCAGAACTCCGTGGCGAAGCAAGTGATTCTCAAGCCTGGGCATTGGTTAGTAGCCACGCTGCTACTGACATTAAACGGTTGTGCGTTAGTCCCGCGTACGCCTCTGGTGCAGGGTGCAACAACGGCAGAACCCACGCCTTCCGCACCGCCAGTGGTAAACGGTTCCATTTTCCAGGGCGTTGCGCCACTGAACTATGGCTATCAGCCGCTGTTCGAAGACCGCCGTCCACGTAACATTGGCGATACTCTGACGATTACGCTGCAAGAAAATGTCAGCGCCAGCAAAAGTTCTTCAGCCAATGCGAGCCGCGATGGCAGCAACAGCTTTGGCGTGAGCACTGTGCCAACCGGCCTGAGCGGTCTGGTCGGCGCCGCCGGTGAGAAAGCCGGACTGGATGCCAATGGCAAAAATGACTTCGCTGGCAAAGGTGGCGCAACGGCCAATAACACCTTTACCGGCACCATCACCGTCACCGTGAATCAGGTGTTGTCGAATGGCAACCTGCGCGTGGTCGGTGAGAAACAGATCGAAATTAACCAGGGAACCGAATTTATTCGCTTCTCCGGTGTGGTTAACCCACGCACCATCAGCGCCAGCAACGCCGTGTTGTCAACGCAGGTGGCCGATGCACGTATTGAGTATGTCGGAAACGGGTATATCAATGAGGCGCAAACCATGGGCTGGTTCCAGCGTTTCTTCCTGAACGTGTCGCCGATGTAATCGAGGTAATGATGAAAATGAACACTCTGCTGCGTCTGAGCCTGAGCCTGCTGCTCGGTGTCAGTCTGATTGCCCAGGCTGACCGCATTCGCGATCTGACATCCGTACAGGGCGTGCGCGAAAACCAGCTGATCGGTTACGGCCTGGTGGTGGGGCTTGATGGGACAGGTGACCAGACAACGCAAACCCCGTTTACCACCCAGACGGTAAGCAACATGCTGTCGCAGCTCGGTATCACCGTGCCCACCGGCACCAATATGCAGCTGAAAAACGTGGCGGCGGTTATGGTCACGGCAAAGCTGCCGTCGTTTGCACGACAGGGGCAGAATATTGACGTAGTGGTCTCTTCGCTGGGTAACGCCAAAAGCCTGCGCGGTGGTACGCTGTTAATGACGCCGATGAAAGGGGTTGATAACCAGGTGTACGCGCTGGCGCAGGGAAATATTCTGGTGGGCGGTGCAGGTGCATCTGCAGGCGGCAGCAGTGTGCAGGTTAACCAGCTAAACGGTGGCCGCATTACTAATGGTGCAACGGTAGAGCGCGAGCTGCAAAGTAACTTTGGCAGCCAAAACACCATCAATCTCCAACTGAATACTGAAGATTTCACCATGGCGCAGCGTATTGCTGATGCGATTAATAGCCGTGGCGTGGGTTCAGCGCAACCACTTGATGCGCGTACCGTGCAGATCCGCGTTTCACCCAACAACAGTTCACAGGTGCGCCTGCTGTCAGAAATCCAGAATATAGACGTTTCTGTGCCGGTTGAAGATGCCAAAGTCATCATCAACTCGCGTACCGGTTCGGTGGTCATGAACCGCGAGGTAACGCTCAATACCTGTGCTGTGGCGCAAGGCAACTTGTCGGTGACAGTGAATCAGCAGCAGAACGTCAGCCAGCCGAACACGCCGTTCGCCGGTGGACAAACCGTGGCGACTACGCAGACGCAGATCGACTTGCGCCAGAGCGGCGGAGCCTTGCAGCGTGTTAACGCCAGCGCCAACCTAAATAACGTGGTCCGTGCCCTTAACGCCCTGGGCGCAACGCCGATTGAGCTGATGTCGATTCTGCAGTCGATGCAAAGTGCAGGCTGTCTGCGCGCCAAACTGGAAATCATCTGATGACCGATACGCAATCGCTGATGAGTGCGGCCTATGACAGCCGCTCACTGAACAACCTGAAACGCGAAGCAGCCGCCGACCCGAAAGGGAAGGCGCTGCAGGTGGCAAAACAGGTTGAGGGAATGTTCGTACAGATGATGTTGAAGAGCATGCGTGAAGCGTTGCCGCAGGATGGCATCTTCAGCAGCGACTCAACGAAGATGTACACCTCAATGTACGATCAGCAGATTGCGCAGGAAATCGGTAAACGCGGGCTGGGTATGGCGGATTTGATCGTCAAACAGATGCAGCCCGCGCAAGAGCCTGATGAAACCGCTGGCACGGTACCGATGAAGCTGGATAACAGCTTCATTTATAGCAATCTGCCTTCCAACCAACTGGAGCAGATGGTACGCAAAGCGGTGCCGCGTCTGCCGGTCTCGCCGTCCAGTTTCCCAGCGGATAGCAACGACTTTATTGCCCAGTTATCCCAACCCGCGCAGGCTGCGAGTCAGCAGAGTGGTATTCCACATCACTTGATCCTTGCCCAGGCGGCGCTGGAATCGGGTTGGGGACAACGCCAGATTCTGACGCGCGACGGCAAGCCGAGCTACAACGTGTTTGGCATTAAGGCCGGTGGTGACTGGAAGGGCGCAACCACCGACATCATGACCACCGAATATGAAGGTGGCGTGGCGAAGAAAGTGCGTGCCACCTTCCGTGTGTATGGTTCCTATATGGAAGCCCTCAGCGACTACGTCAAACTGCTGTCCAATAACCCGCGCTATGCCGCCGTTGCCAATGCCGCAACGCCGGAGCAGGGCGCACGAGCCCTGCAGGCAGCGGGCTACGCCACCGATCCGAAATATGCGCAGAAATTGGTGGGAATGATCCAGCAATTCAGAAACATGGGCGAGAAAGTCGTGAAGGCGTACAGCCAGGATATCACCGATTTGTTCTGATTTTTTACCTCAAGTTTCACTTAAGCACGCCGATAACCATCATAAGCTGCGGGCGTTTTAGCCCGCCCAATCGCACTGATGACTGTCAGCCCGGTTAACGGGAAATAAAGGAACCGAGATGTCCAGCATAATTAACTCAGCGATGAGTGGGCTGAGCGCCGCACAGGCCGCATTAAGCACCACCAGTAACAACATCAGCAACTACACGGTAGCGGGTTACTCACGTCAGACCACCATTCTGTCGCAGGCCAATAGCACCCTACAAGGCAACAGCTACTATGGCAATGGCGTGACGCTGTCTGGCGTGCAGCGTGAATATGATGAGTTTGTCACTGCTCAGTTGCGCGGATCCAATGCCAATTACAGCGCGGTGAATACCCAATACAGTCAGATTTCAAACATTGATGACCTGCTGTCGACATCGACCACCAGCCTTTCAACGTCGATTCAAAGCTTCTTTACCAATGTGCAAAACGTGGTAAGTAATGCAAACGATCCGTCTGCACGTCAATCAATGCTGAGCTATGCACAGGGGTTGGTCAATCAGTTCCAGACCACGGCGCAGTACTTGAATAACATGCAAACCAGCGTGAATACGGACATTGCCTCTAACGTTGACCAGATTAATACCTACACCAGCCAGATTGCCGATCTCAACACCCAGATTGCAAAACTGACCACCGGCAACGGTGCTGCACCGAATGATCTGCTGGATCAACGCGATCAGTTGGTGAACAACCTTAATAACATCGTTGGGGTAAACGTCTCTCAGCAAGAGGGTAGCTATATCGTCTCGATGGGGAGTGTCACTCTGGTTAACGGCAAAAATTCGACTAATTTGGTCGCGATGCCTTCCAGCGCTGATAACTCGCGTATCACTGTTGGTTATGTCGACAAGCAAGCAGGTAATGTCGAAATTCCTGAAAAAACCCTGACGACCGGTTCACTGGGTGGTTTGCTGGCGTTCCGCACGCAGGATTTAGATACCGCACAGAATCAGCTTGGCCAGTTAGCGGCAGCCTTCACCACCAGCTTTAACGCCGTGCAAACTGCAGGATATGACAGTAACGGCGATCTGGGCACGAAATTCTTCAACATCGGCTCACCGAACGTAGTGAGTAACAGCAAGAATACGTCCACTGCAACGGTGACCGCAGAATGGTCTGATACCAGTGCGCTTAAAGCCTCAAACTACTCCATGAGCTATGACAGCGCCAGCAGTACCTGGTCTGTGACTCGCTTGTCTGACAACGTGAAATTTAGCGTTACGCCTGATGCGACAGACGGCACACTGAGCTTTGATGGTCTGAAATTAACCGTTACCGGTACGCCTGATAATAAAGATAGTTTCCTGGTAAAACCGGTCCAGAACGTGATTAGCAGTATGTCTGTGGCTATCACGGATGAATCGCAAATCGCTGCTGCATCCAGTGCGACCAGTGGCGAAAGTGACAACACCAACGCCCAAAAAATGCTGGATTTGCAGGATGCGAAGTTGGTTAACGGCAACGCAACGATTGCGCAAGCGTATGCCAGCATCGTCAGCACGGTGGGTAACAAAACCAGCACACTGGAAACGGCCAGTACCACGCAGAAAAACGTGGTCGACCAGCTTACCGACCGTCAGCAGTCGGTCTCAGGGGTGAACCTTGATGAAGAGTACGCCAACCTGACTAAATATCAGCAGTTTTATATGGCGAATGCGCAGGTATTGCAAACCGCCAGCACGATTTTCAACGCGCTGATGGACATCCGCGGCTAAGCATAGAGGATAAAAACCATGCGTCTTAGTACCAATATGATTTTTGACCAGCAGGTGCGTGGGATTACTGACTCGCAATCTTCCTGGTTAAAAGTGGGCGAACAGCTTTCCAGCGGTCGTCGTGTTAACAACCCATCTGATGATCCCATTGCGGCTTCTCGTGCCGTGGTGCTGTCGCAGTCTCAGGCGAAAAGTACCCAATACGCGACCGCGCGTAGTTTCGCGGATCAAAGCTTGTCGATGGAAGAGAATGCGCTTAAAGGCGCGACCAGTAGCATTCAGGATGCACAAACCCTGATCGTTTATGGCTCTACCGGCACACTTAGCGATGACGACCGTGCCTCTATCGCCACCCAACTGGAAGGTATTCGCGCCCAGTTGCTCAATCAGGCCAACAGCCAGGATGGTAATGGTCGCTATATTTTCGCCGGTTACAAAACCGATACGGCACCATTCACCGATACTGCCGGCACTGGCGTGAGCTATGTGGGCGGCGATCAGGCTATCACGCAGAAAGTCGATGAAGGCCGCACTATGGATGTGAGCAGCACGGGCTCTTCTGTGTTCATGTCGATTACCAGCAATGCGAAAGCTGAACCAGATGGAACGGCGAGCGAGACCAATGTCTTTAATATGCTCGACAGCGCCATTGCGGCCCTTAAAGTGCCACAAGACAATGCGGATGATGCGACCAAACAAACGTTCCAGGATGCGATGGATAAAACCAACCGTGGCCTCAGTAATTCACTGAACAACGTTTTGACCGTGCGTTCTGCAGTCGGTATACAGCTGTCAGAACTCGACACGCTGAATGCGCAGGGTGACGATCGCGATACTATCATGACCTCGCAAATGAGTGATTTGGTAGATGTCGATTACACCTCCGCCATTTCCAGCTACACCATGCAACAGACAGCACTGCAAGCGTCTTACAAGACCTTCACTGATATGTCGAAGATGTCACTGTTCCAGCTAAATTCATAAGATCTGACTTGAAAATTTGAGCGTGCTTAAACCGGGCGCGCTTAGTTTCTCCCACCGCCTTTTGGGGCCGTGGGATTTTTTTTGCCTGTCATTTCGTCGCACCGTTCATCGCACCTGGCACCTGCGGAGCCGCGGTCTGTTTGTGTACTCTGCCAGAT
>Ga0157363_1000685_pt1 | contig 26428 bp, 21 predicted proteins | sample AttsexASBM1_FD_111477 | JGI IMG/M metagenome (GOLD analysis project Ga0157363, IMG submission 111477) | Fungus gardens microbial communities from leaf cutter ant in Ribeirão Preto, State of São Paulo, Brazil - Atta sexdens ASBM1 | ecosystem: Host-associated > Fungi > Mycelium > Unclassified ... | reverse complement strand
CTATAATTGCGTAAGCATAGTCGTACGTTGTAAAGGCGTGTTCACATCTTGACGAAAAAGCAGTAGCCAATCAGAACTCTAACTGATAGTCTATAATTTCGGTTTTTTGTACTACTTAATATCTGCGCGAGTTTCTAATTGGCCAGTACTTTTCCGCTTTCTGCTTTTCCATCAAGGTGTGAACGGGTCCTAAGTGATTGTAGTTGTAAGAAATAACCAATCACAGTCAAATATGAGGAAAATATTCGATTGCGATTAATCAATTGTTATTAAGCTTTCTACACTAAGTTATTATAATAAGTCATAAATTTTAAGTCTTAAGCTGAAATTAACCAATCATAATCAATTTTTCTTTTCACATTCGACTGTGATTAGTTAATGTCTTAAGCTCAATCTACAATTGTATAAGCGTAGTTGTAAATGATTGTAGTTTTAAGATTTAATCAATCATAGTTAAATATGAGAAAAATAATCGATTATGATTAATTCTTACAACTATAATCATTTACAATTATGTTTACGCAATTATAGAATAGGCTTAAGGTTCCATTTCCAAGGATCAGCCAATCGTTTTGAACATAGCAGCTGCTCTTTGACCAATCAAAACGTTGCCTCCTAAATTGTAAAACGGAAATGGCTACCATGTGCATTCACTTCTGGGGCAAGCATTTGATTGGTTACTTCTAATTTAATGTTCCGCCATTAAGAATTTATTTCCTAACATTTGAGTATTCATATTATAGGTCGGTATTCATAGTCGGTTCTTATTTTAAGACCTTATCTTAAGTAATGTCTTAATACGGCCCTCTGATTGATTCATAATATCATCTTAAGACTGTACTTAAGACAGTCTTAAATATAAGATCCGATTATGAATTCCGGCCATAATTTTAAAAAATACTTTATGTAATATTGTTGTAATATTTAATATACATTTATTTCTATTCCTAATGTTTCTTCCATGCATAGAACTAGTTGGCGAATTGCGGCAAGCACAATTGAATTACTTTAAAATTTTAAAGAAGCGTCTGGCAGATATTAGACATTTTTAGAACATATGCTGATTAGAAGCTTTTAATCTAAATCAGTCTAATCTGTTTGCGTTGCTCAAAAAATTTTTACGCTCAAAAAATGAGATAAATAATTTGTTGAAGAGAAAGAAAGCAAAGCATTAAATGCAAACAGTGCAAGCAACAGATCTCTTAACTCATAAATGAATCAAGTAACTCAATCAATATCAAATATTAAATAAATGATTCAAATGAGATTGAGTCATTTCGACAAGAAGAATGGCATGACGAGGATAATAATTACAATTCCTTATATTTATTTGTGACATTTCTTTCTCGACTTCACGTAATATAATATATTTAGTAACTTTATTTACAAGTCATCGACCCACAGTGCATAGACTAAATGTACTTTAGCGTTTGCTCGGGAATCGATTTATTTACAAAAACGTGTTTTCGAGTTACGGAACAATTTTTAAGTCCGCAAATGTAATCGGACAAGTGTCTCATTCACAAATATGTTCCATGAAAGCAGAAGTATAATCACTGCAATTGCGTCTTATAAAAAGATCGAATGAATATCCCCTTACGCATCTCATAATTTCACTGCTTCTGTTCTTTCACCAAATATTGGTAAATAGGCTTCGTCGTCATCCAAGAAACGCGAAGCTAAATGTAAATACGATACGCTGCTGAAAACGTAGCAATACTTTGTCTCGAGAGAATAAAAATCGCTACCACCAAGCCGACAAACATTATATTCGACGAAGAAACGTGGGGTCTCACAAATCTCTATGTAACGCTAGAACGATCAGCTTTTTCAAGCTTTTTTTCAGCTTTTTTTTATCGTCCTCATATAATTTTTAAAAATAAAAATTTAACATCTTTAAAATAATAAAGTAAAATTGTAAATCAGACCGGATGTAGAATAATGAAAAGTTATAGCATGGTGATTTTGAATCATAGTTATCATTCAAAATCAGTACGAGACGTCTCGGTCGTTCTAGTGTTAGAACATCTTCCAACATTAAGAATCTCCGTTAAAAATTGTTTGCTGAACTTTGCCTGTTTCTATTAACACATACGTTGCCCATCTAAAAGACACCATCTATATAAGTCAGTTTCAACAAATTTATTTAAATTATTTACCGTCTGCAAAAAAAAAACTAAATTCAAAAAATGCAAATCCAAACACTAAATAATACAAAACTATATCTCCAAATGTAATGCCTACATAACTGTACAGTTTCACATTCAAAGCTCGAGTGGCTTGCTCGCTTTAACTAAACATAGATCCATCATGCACTAGCGCGTGACTTTCAGATGGGCAGTGAATGTATTAAAAAACCAATTTTTACACATAATATACGCTTTTTATGTCTATATATTCGGTACCTTACGCTTCTTTTTTCGTATATAGCAAAATAACGTTAGCATAGCAATCGAAAATTCTAATCTTTCTCCTTTTGAAGATACTTGTGCATTCAGATACCATGGTTGAACGACTTAAATTCTTTTTACCCTTCATTTTAATATACTTTGTACACTTGTGGACGCTTAAACCTATGGTGATAAATCGGTCCAAGATACAGTCTGAAAGATCGTCTTATATTCGTCGATACATTCGCCAAATGAGAAAATGCTCGATAAACGAAAATGCTACAAAAATGATTCTTATTTCTCTTTCTTTTTCTCTCCATAAACATACAAGTTCATCATTTGTACCATATAATTCCCTCGATCTTACGAACGCGATGAGTACATTTAGCATAACGTTAGAGTCCCATGAGCAATTTTGCATTTTTCGAAATTTCATGAATTTTTAAATTCGTGAATGTCATTGCAAATAGCTAATGTACCATGTTCGTAATCGTCATCTATGTGCAATTACTTTCGCTATTCTCTCTCTTCTTCTTTCTCTCTCTCTCTCTCTCTCTCTCTCATTCTCATATTATATTATTATAACGTATATATATATAAAATATGTGTTCTACATATCTCATATATATTTCATTATATTAAATATAATATAAATATTTATATGTGTTATATATATCTAATTGATATATGTAGATAATTCACATATTAATATATCAGTTAAGAATCTAGTCAATTGTTGAAGTAAATAAGTGTAACAAATAGAACTTATATGTATGTGTGTTTTAAAGATGAGTTGTATCTTTTATAAAATATTGTCATATTATAAAGAATATTTTTTACATATCGGTTAACAAACGTACAAGAGACTATTTATCTCTTGCATTTATATAAATAAAATATTCAGACAGCCAGATCCAGTAGCGAAAATAAACGTGTGAAATGCGGATTAATGTGCCACTGACGCAAATAATATTTACGCTATACCTAACATATAATATTATGAGCACACATAAAAATCAAAATTATAATGCTTATAGTCTACTATTAGGACGTTTTTCGTAATTACATGTATTACGCAAACCTGAGTTTAATTTCATTTGCAAGCACAAAATAATTATGAAAATTGACTTTATGTGTTTTTCTCCTGAGATTTGAAATTTACTTCGTGTTCCTTATGCAACTCCCCATACAATTACATACGTAATCATATGCAATAAAGTAAATTATTAATGTAATCAATGTTTAAAAATTAGACTAGGTAACTCGTGTAATGTCAAGCAATAAAAGATAAAGATATATATTTTTTTATATAAAATTCTAATGTTTTGTTTGTTTTTTTGCGAATATTTTTTTACACAAATTATTTTGTTTCTCAAGCTGTAATTCTTTAAAGTAGAAGTGAAAAGAGTTTATAGTTCATTGTATACTCAACGAACTACAAAAAAAAAAAGGAAAAATGCAATTATTCGCGCATGAGACTCTAATGTAAAGTTAAACAGTAAACAACATTATCTCTTTTCGAAATGTAAGATGAAATAAACTTTTTACAGAAGTCATCATTTTAAAGCTGGTCCGATATACATATATATCCTTTTTGTGTAATTACATAGAAATTATATGATCTTGAGATGAATAATTAAATCGAAAGCAACGATATTATTAATCGATCGAAATTCTCAAAATTATTTCGTTCAATTTGATCCTTTATTAACTGATGGAATGTTCTCATTTTCTTTAATTAATTCTACGAACGATTCTTCTATGTATCTTCCGAGCTTCTTTATTAAGAAATAGTTCGTTCTATATATCACTTTCGATCGTGACAATAACTTCGCATTCTCACGCGCTCTTCTACACACGAGAAATATATATTATATATTTATTTTTATAATATGTTTGACTTGTGATGTCACATACTCATTTTATTTCATACGCTTTTCGTGTTAATAAGATCGCATTGTTTGCAGAAATACGAATAGAATATTAAATACGACACCACCACTCTGTGTAAGTAATTGTAATCAGGTGCTAGAGCTTGCAATTCACAAGTTCGAGGAATTTGCGTATTATTTGCCTAAGGGTTTTTGCAAGTCCCATTATAAACAAGCAAGCGTGATGTATTCTATAAATAATACTACATTAAACGTATCGATTATCTAGTTCTTATTCCTGTTGGCAACAACGATACGTTTTTACGTTCGACACATATGTAGTATATAGACTATATTTTTATGCCTGTGCTGATAGTAATAAAAACATCATTTTGCTTTGTTCCGAATTTAAAGAACGTAACCGTGCAACAATCAGTATTTATGAATTAGCAAAATATAATCACAGTATATTCTCGTAATATCTATTAACTAATGAGGAAATAAGAGATTAGAATAGATACGTTCTGAATAAAAAACATATTGAAATTAATTACTCAAGTCGCAGATAATTTTCACATTCTTGCTAGATAAGACATGTATAGAGTACATAAGAAACTTGCAGTTCTATCTTAGGCAAATAGATATTATCGTGTGACGTCATTTAGAAAGTACGCATATGAAGCTCTAACAGCTTGTCATATAATCAACAATAAGAATTTTCACATTTTTTTCAGTCTTATAAACAATACGTCGTTTTTGTAGAAAGCTGTGTCCACTTCTTCGTTCTAACGCTTTGTTCTATATCATATACTAATCCGTATATTTGTAGTTTCTAAATAACATTCCGCGAAACTTGGAAAAATGGCTTCACAAACGATATCAAGAATCTTTTTCGATAAAAAAAAAAAAGATCTTTTGAAAGAGAAATATCGTCCAACTGATTAATCGACTCTATTCTTAATCAAAACACATGGCGTTATTTCGATAAATCCTTTGTCGATACGAAGACTTGATAAAAAGATCTACATAGGCGAGCACCAATTTAACGACGTGTATCCAGCATCCGTGTAGGATATGTCACACAGGTGCTTCGGATGTAAAGGAGAATGTAAAATTCTCCGATCAATAATAGCGTTACCAATGTAATTTCGTGCTTGTAAAGCTGAAATGTAATTTGAGTCCGATGTTTAGTTATGCACTATGGTTGATGCGTGTTGAAGTCTCTCAAGCTCTTCCAATGACAAGACATTTGTTTGTGCAAGCTCTGGAAGCTTGCCAGCTCGAGCTTGAGCAAGAAGCTCTGGGCTAAACCATCGCGCAAGTTGATTAGATGTTGGCGAAAGATCACCTCCGTTACTACCCACGAATCCGAGGCCTGGTGAAGGTTGACGGCCGACTGCCATATTTAACTGCTGCGATCGCATCGTTTGTCCATCTGCACATATGATTCAGTGTTGTAATAAAATATCGTTAAAAAAACAAGGGCAAATATTATTATCGTTATGTAAATATATGCGGATTAATCACACAAGATACTAAAAACGAGAATAATTTACCGATTTTATTTATTTAATATAACAATAGCATTATAAAATTTTCTAGCGTAAAGCATTTCAATGTAGTTAATAATTGTTTACTTAGTTTAATCCAAAGGAGACTAAATGACGTCATGATAGAATTAAGTGAACGAGAGTTAAGAATAATTTATTTTTCCGATTTCTGAACACCATTGCATACAATTTGATTTGGGAGGGAAGAAACACCTGAAAATTAATGTAAACAGGATAAGGAAGGAATTTTATAAATATTGATGTTGATAGATAGAGAGAAGTCGAGGATAGATAGAGAGAAGTCGTTTAATTTGTTAGAAATTATTTCAAAACACTCGTTAGTTAGTACTTCATCGAATCATTACCTGTACGATTAGAATTGTAGTTTTGACTCATGACAAGTTGCATAGGCGTATTTACAGCCCTTTGTGGCGGTTGTTGTTGCATGTTAACAGTTCCATGCGGTGGTTGTTGCATATTAGCGAGATGCGTTGGAACTTGCTGTGTCTTCATCTGAGTATTCATAGGATTTGATCTCTGATTCATAATCGAGTTTTGCGCTATATTATATTGTGGAACATTATGATGCGGTAACGAAGTTGCCATCGTGTGTTTGGATCGTGCTGGGTTGCCGTAAACATTCGGCACTGTTCTATGCTGTTGTTGGAATTCCGCACTTCCCGTATTATATTGGAACTGATTGCTACTAGTGTTGCTGTTATTACCTTTTACTATAGGTCGACCTGAAATTAAAATTAGAACATTAAAAGTAGTTGATAGCTACACATATTGCTTATCTTAAAACAAACTTTTTACCTGAACGATATTCACGAAAATAAGATTTTTATAATAAAAAAATTTCTCTACAATTCTATAAAATATTTAATAATATTAACCTGGATGCTGTTTGAGAGATGGATTCGACCATGTCGATTGAACGGGTTGCGATCGCAATGCAGTATGTCGAGACAGAGCTCCCTGTGCAAGTAATTGAGCCGCAGCAGACTGCATTTGTTGCATCTGAGAAGCCTGAGTTTGTGACAATTTGGGTGGCTCATTGTTGCTTCCTACATTCAGATACACAATTTTATAATGATAAACAATTATTTGACTTTATGGTTGAACATATGATATAAGTACAAATGTTAATGTTTTCTTAATGTTAATGCTTTCTTTAAAAAAAAAAAAAAAAAAATTTAGCGTCTAGCAGTAAATAAACAAATATTTTTTCCAAAATTAAATGCTTAAATTTATATAATTTTTAATAAAATTTATATGTACATATACATATACATATACACCTTGTAAAGCAACTAAATATTTATCAAATTATTCATTGAAGTTCTCTATTCTACCATTTTCCTACTTTTTATCAATTATTTCATGATCATTTTATATATAACAATTACATAAAATTATTGTGTATAAATAAAATATCATATTGTGAAAATTATATTCTGAATATAATATTATTAATTGTAATGATTTCATAAGAATAATAATAAATGCAGCTGTTGTTAAATATTTATTTACATTACATTCATTTTCTGTCATAGCGCATGCAATTTTGGCAAACATAAGAATTAAGCACAAATATAGCAAAATTAGGAAAATGAAAATAGAAGTTCAATATATTGATAAAAAGATGCAACAACAGGAGAAAGTGTGAGCGTGTGTAAAAAAAGAAAAGTTAAAGCAGATGAGACAGGATCAATAAAGCTTTTTATTATAAAAGAAACTATTTCAACATTCTATTCAAAAATGTAATAAATCTATGTTAAGAAATGAAGAGTTTATTCTATAAAGTGCTTTTTAATCACATATAAAATAAAAATCATATTCAAAATATGTCACATTAAATCTTTTAAACCACGCCGCGGACATTAAACGAAGAAACAAAACAACTGCTTTTCATTATAACGCAAAAATAATAAAAAGAAAAATATAGCTTCAAATGATTAAGAATTCGCTATTTTATGAAATATTAATGTGCACTTTATCAAACTCCTCATTGACGTAACAGCACAATTAAACATTTTCACCGGTTGTGAGTAAAGTAACATTTTGCAAATCAACGTTCTTTAGCTCGTCTGATGATGTAGATGCAGTTACTTTATTTTCGTCTACCAACGTTTCTAATTCAGATGATTTTTTTAGTGCCTCATCAAGCGAGACACAATCATTATTGTTGGTATCGTCATCTACTACATCAGATTTTGTTGTTTTTGCATCGTCGTTTGCATTTTCATTAACATCAAGGAAAACATTTTCCTTCGTTGTGTTAATTTTCGAATTATCTTCTTTTTTCTGCTGTAATGCGCACAAATATTTGGTCTTTAATGCCGATTCTTCCATATCGAAAGTAGTATTGTTACTTGTACGATTAGCTATAGCAGAATGCAGGAAAATCATTTTAAGAGTCTCATTTTGCACCTGATTGACAGAATCAGAAAACTTAGAGAGATTAATGGAAGAAGCCGCGGTGTGCACGGGATGATTATTTTGAGACATGCGAGAATTAATATTTCCATTAATAATTGCAGGAGTGATAGAAGAAGTTGTTTCTACTTGGCAGAATTGATTCACACCGTCAGGTTCCTTATCAGCAGTCATTTTGCGTAAAACGGAGGTTGGAGTGAAAGCAAGCGGACTCGCTGTTTGCTTAGCTGGTGAATTAACGGGACTCGACGTGCGTTGCTGCTGAACTTGCTGTTGTTGCTGCTGCTGTTGCTGTTGCTGCTGCTGTTGTTGATCCTGTCGCTTACGGAAATTCTCACGCTGCTCTTCCAACTTTTTCTTGATTAAAGCACTTTGCATTATAGACTGAGTATGCATAACAATCTCCCTTGGAGATGGTACTCTATGCGGTATCACTGTTACATAATAATTTACAATATTAATTTTCTTAAATTTTTTTTTTCAACTTCAATAATATCGCCCAATATATAATTTAAATTAAAATTATTTATCCAATTATTATCCAATTATATTACATTATGTAGCCTTTTGTCATGTAACTTTAAACAGAAATATTTATGTATTTAAAAGATGATAATATAAAATAATATAAAAAAAATTAACAAAATACAAAGTTTAGTGTATTTATTATATTACCTGGATGTTGTACTGTTAAAGTACTAGGATTAGTTGTTAAATTTGGTGATATTATCGGAGGTGGACAATAAGCTGCATTCCATATACAATATAAAATCAATCAATTTAATAAAAATTAAGAGCTTCTAAGTTTTTAGTTAGCCTTTAGATAATAAAAAAGGATTTAAAAAGGATATTGATATGTAAAATATCTTACCGTTATTCATAGGAGATGGAATTCTCTGCTGTTGTTGCTGATACAGCATCTGTTGTAAAATGTGTTCTTGAGGGATAGGAGCAGCAGGATGAGGATGTGGACTTATCGTACGAGGTGTGGTGCCACCATACATTTTTAAAATGTTCACCAGCACTTCTCGATGGCGATGTTGCATTGCAGGATTCTATCAAATTCATATAATTAAAGATTTTACTATAACCATAATAAATAAATGTTGATTATACAGATTATCATAAATAACTGACTTGCAACTGTTGTATTAGATGTTGCCTAGTGATCTCTCCTTGTTGTAAACCTTGAATGATTGCTTGAGCTTCCGGTCGTTGCAAAAGTTCTTGGCTCGACGGGACATTATTTATCATCATTTGCATCTCCGCCGGCACTGGACTGACACCTAACATCCGTTGATTGCCCATCATCATTGATAGCATATCAGAATGTCGTTGTTGCTGCTTTTGTTGCTGTTGCTGCTGCTGCTGCTGTTGTTGTTGTTGCTGCTGTTGTTGTTGTTGCTGTTAATATTCATTTGTCAAAATTCATTGCATTAATCACCAAACAAAGAATGATGTATGTCATACCTGTATTTGTAAGACTTTCATTAAATTCTCATGTTGCATCTGAACTTGATGAGGATGTTGAGTAGGGCCAAGAGGACCAACGTGATTAAATGTTGTAGTATGAATTGGTTCAGCGGGGGGCTGCTGATGTGGCATCGACTGTTGGGTTTTCAGTTGCGAATTAAGTAACTGAAAAACAAAGAAAGAAAGAGATGCAAATTATATGCGTTAATTAACATAGCAAAAAAATGTAACTTACTTGCATTAACGTTACAGGTTGTTTTTGAGTGATAGGTCCGTTAGCTGCAGGCACAGCTTGTCCTCCAGTCACTTGAGCAAGCTAAAAAAAATTGTTTTAATGCATTTTGAATAAAATTAAATTATCACATATCGACTTACCAGTTTCTTAAAAGCAGAGAGATCTTCAGTCTTATTTACACGGGGTGCATCAGTCGAAGTTGTAGGTGGAGGAGCACCACCCCGCATACGTGCTTCCAATTCTTCCAAACTATGCACAACTTTACCACCAACTTCTAGAAAAAAATTTATACCTATTATGTATGACTACAACCTGTTTATTCGACAACAATATTCAAATGACATCTATCTTACCCAAATCTTTGATAGAACAATTTTTCATCATAGGTATAGCCGTATTACTCGCGTCACCCTGTCCATTTTGATTCGGCTTATTACCGCGATGTAACATTTCGAGTAACTTGACGCCATTTGAGGTCGTGTTAGCATTATTGGTCGTGTTGGCTGGAGAAATTGGTGCGAAGTAAGTATTCGATTCCGTCACCGATGGTATTTGAATATTTGGCTCAGTGATGTCGTTCAATAAATTGTTCAGCAACTCATCTTGTATGGAAGCTCTACGACTATCCGCCTGCTGAACTGGACTTTCTCTTTTAAACCATTGGCTGAATCGCGAACCAGTACCACTATTCGACCCAACTCCATTCTAAATAAAAAGAAAGAAATAATTATTTAACATAAAGAAGTAAAATGATTTCAAATGTTTGAAGTACAAATATTATATGACTCACCGTCAATAATCCAGAGACGCCAGGGAACGTATCAGATTTCAGAAACTCATCCAGATTAAAATCTGGATGCGAGTCCTCTTGATTCTGATTTGCACCAGAATTCTCACCTGATTCAGAAGTCGGCTCGGTACTCTCACTGATGTCATTCTCTTTGTTCTGAGTAATAGATTGTTCAGTTTGTTCAGAAATTGGAGAATGTGGCGCCGGTACAGCATTTATAGGCTGATCCATGACAGTTGGAGTGCTGCGTCCTTTAGGGCCCACTGAATTCTCATTCGATTTGTCTTCTTTCTCTGTGGCATTCCTCTTGCCCCGTTTCTTTTGCGCGGCAGTTTGTTTCTTACTCTTGGTATTACTACTGCTCACTACCTTTTCCTCCGGAATATCTTCAAAGCCTCTGAGCTCGATTGTATCATGTTGCGATGTAGGTCCCGAACTAAACCATTCTGGTTCGTCTGAATCGCGATTGTCACTATAAGTCCGTCGACGATCATTGCTGTATCTCTTTTCGCGTCCGCGATCCTTATCACGTTCCATTTGATGATTATTCCGTTCATTTCGGTCTACTCCTCTATCGCCACGATCGCGTTCTCTCTCGCTACGATCTCCATAATCTCGGCCGAATGATCTCCGCTCAAACCTCTCGTCTCGCTCACGCAGATTGTCGCGATCACGTTCCCTTTCTCGCATGTCACGATCTCTATCTCGTTCCTTCCCGTCACGATTATCTCTATTATCACGATCACGCAAAGAGCCACCAGCAGCCGTGCCTGATCTAAAACCATAATCTGCACGTTCAGAATCGATCTTTTCGTTTTCCGCTCTAAAGTCCCATATATCCCGTGTTAAAATTCTGCCGCTACCGATTCGACGAACAGGTTCACGATGGCTGACCTGTAAAATATTTCATAATTATGTTTATAAACAGAATACAAAGCGATGTAACTGAAGATAGATAGAAACGCATGTCTCGGGAAAAAAAAGGAAATTGCGAAATGACTGCGTACTTCTGTTTTGCCAATCGGGCTCTCTGGACGTCGGTTTGGTGGCTGATTCACGTTAACAAAACATCCCGAATTAAAACTTCTCCGTTGGGGACTCAAAACAATGCCGTCTTGCTCTTTACGTATTCGGTCTCGTGGATCGCCATTATTACGTCGCTTACTATGATTCTCAGTGATTTGATCACCACGTCCAGTCCTTTCTTCTTTCGGAGGTGTATCGCTACGCTTTCTATCCGAATGCCAACGTTCGGGATCCCAAACACCTCTTGAGCTGCAAAAGGAACAAAGTATTGATGATTAACGAGACAAATATCGATATATCGATAATTCGAGAGATCTTAAATCTTCAAACTTACTTGTTATAAGCGATATCTAGAAATGTAGGCCTACGTCTAGATAATCGCAAATTTTTTATCAGCATTAGATCCTCCTGGAAAAAAAAAATAAAAAATAAATAAAATATATATATGTGTATGTATATACATGTGTGTGTGTGTGTGTGTGTGTGTGTGTGTGTACATATATATATATACACGCATACACACACACGCGCGCTCGCGCACATACAGGGTGAATATTAATAGTAGAATAGTAGCACGGTCTCTTAAGCCAACAGCACATGATGCTTGCTTTCTTGTTAAATTGCTTATTGGTAAATTACTAGAAATTCTGTATTCTGTGTGATGCACTTCCAGTAATTTATTAAAACGCAAGCAATCAAGCATCGTTGTGCCACAGATGTTACACTCTTTGCAGTCGATAATTCATCTTCCATGATAAAAATCTGATTCAACCATTAACATTTACCTTGTATATCGCAAGGAGCAAAACTCGGCATATTATTTTGAGAAATTCCAACAATTTCAAAACAATATTTACCCGAGAATATTGAAACTGTGGTCTAGAACGACCTACTTCCACGATTGAAGTGTCGGTCACTTCACCAGCCACCGACATCGATATAATGGCTTCATCTCCTATAAAATAAAAAAATAATAATAATATAAAGTAATTGTAATATGTAATGAGACAAATATGGCTCAGACAGCTTCGTTGAGTGATCAAATCTCATTAAAATGTAACAGTGACAATCTGGAATCCAAGATTCCAACAGTGCATTCTTATAAATGCGATCAAAAAGACTGGCGTAACGCGATCGTACTTACGGAAGGTCACTCGCTTTAGAGGATTGACGGATTTGTTTTTTCGAAACCAACGGCAGGATCTAGTTTGCATAACCAGGATATCCAAAAAAGGAGACCCAGTCGGGCCGACTAACGGTCGTTTCCGCGGTCGGCGATACCAATTCGAGCCGATAAATCGTTCAACAGCGACGAATCTCATTGTAATATCGTTTGTCTTGCCTCGAATAAGCCGACTGCGAGAAAGCCTTTATCTGTTCGGCCGTTCTGCCCTATCTAACCGTTCGTGATGTTTCCTCGCGCAACAACCGTTCTCAGCAATGTAAACAAACAGGTGAAGGGCAAACGAGGGTCAATAAATTCCCAGGATAAAGTTCCGTCACGAAATACGTCGCTCCGTAAGTCAGAAAATGATATTATTCCACACACAAACGCTTTATCTCTAAAATTTCTATTCTTTAAGAATCAATAAAAAAAAACTCCAGCGAGATCTAATAAAAAAATCAAAAATCTCTTTCACTTTTTTTCTTGGCCTTGAAATCGGCGAAACGATTTTAAGTACACTCGTCTTATCCTTTGAAGCAAAGCAGTTGAGAAAAATAAATTCCTGTCTTTCTCGTGTTTCTTGGTAAAGAGAAAAAAATGTTAAATATCCGACTTTTTGAATATACCAAACTTTAGAATCGCATATTTCTGTTATCAAAATAATTATATATTAGATGTTAACAGTTTTCTATGTGTTCACTGCCTGTATAACACTCGCACAACTTGATACAGAAGCAATATATGTAAACCGTCGTGTAAGCAGAGTACAGTGCAGACTGATTGATTCAAATCGTCTTCAGACAAGATACCTCTCTTACAAACCAATCAAAGCTTTCCTGAGACGATTTCAGATAAGTAAGCATTTGATTGGCCACGGACAAAATCATTTAAATGTAACTGATTCTTGTCTAGGAAAATTTCCAGAAATTATGATTATCTTATAACAAAAAATACACACAAATTCGCACAAATATACACAATATAATCAGATCTCAGAATAATGCGTGTTATTAGATATTAGAATATGTAAAAAAATATAAGATACATGTAAGAAATTATTCTTTGTTCAATCTAGAAATTTATATACATCTTCTTTTATGTGGTAGATATTTTGAAGAATTTTGTCAATTCAGTATAAATATTTGGAAAATTGTTTGCTGTGTATGGATGAATAGATTCGAAAGATTATGAAAAAAAAGAACAGACATGATGAAAAAGCCAATATTGATGCCACAAGTCCTAAATGATAAACATGTTAATAACGTGAAGGCAAAGAAAGACAATTCCCATTTATATATCTCAAAAATAAATTAAAAGATGACAAACGATAAAAAAAAATAAAGAGATTAGTAAAAAGTGATAAAACAAGTTGAGACTTGTTAGTTTAGTTTTAACTTGCATACAGTAATAGATCCATAGATTATTTTGTATTTACATGGACTACTTTCCTTTTAGGAGAAACACAGTCGACATAAACGTTGTTCTATCTTTCTTTGTTGTTCAATGAATAACAAAAATAGAACGACATTTGTATTGACTATTTCCTAAAAGGAATTAAGTGGATTGAAAATAGATCCTTTTGTACATTAAAGTAAGTACTTTAATCTTCTGTGATATTTCAGCAAGCAAACATAGGAGCATCAAAATATGTGTTCCTTCAAATTCATGTCAATTTCTCCTCACAAGAATCAACAGTGGATTCATACTTTTATTGCGTTTCCGCGTTTGAATTTTCTTTTTTTTCTCTGTTTTCAGCATAAAGAATGTAACGTTTAATAAGTGTAATAAAAGATTAGATTTGTTTTCTGTGGCTAAACTAGTGTATACTTTTGGAACTTAAAATGAGATAGATATATTTTTGATATTTGTCGAAAACGAAAAAAAGAATTCTAGTGCAGCCTAGTACAGGAACAGAAAACAGACTAATTGACTGATTGACGAAGGAGAAAGAGAGAGAGAGAGAGAGAGAGACGTTCATTTCTATCAATATAGATTAACTTTAATCTGATTTAATTTGCTCTATCCTTTTCTAATTTTTAGAACAAGATAAAAAGTTAAACCAAGATTATAGTTAATCTAGCTACATTCCAAAACGTTCTCTTCAAGTAAAAATCTTATTAGATATAGGATCTGCTCTTTTTAGCTGAATTTCTTGCGCACAATTCATCTTTCCTTTTTTCTCTCCAACAAGAAAAGAAAAAAAAGGAAAAGGTGAACTGTGTAAAAAGTTCAACTAAAAAGAACAAGTACTACATGTATTATATATTTCTTCGTAGAGGACGTTTTAGAATGTAGCTGTACATTGGTAAAATCAGAAAAAAAAAAGAGAATAAACTTATCATAAACGAGCGAACCCGCGAGGTTATCTGTCATATACCCTTAGATTTCCAGCACTGTCTCCGAAACGAGGAACGGAAAAAGAAAATAAAATTGTCGATCAATCGACTCGTACCCTCTTCCTTCTTCGTGGCCGTTGCAGCCGCCGTGACCGTCGTCGTCGTCGTCGACGCCGTTGTCGCCGTTGTTGTCGTCGTCGTCGTCGTGGTGGTCGTCGCCGTCGGCGGTGGCTGCTGTTTGTCACTTGTCACAGATTCGACGGACATCGCGCTGTTGATCGCGTCGGCTTTTCGTCGATCGCCAGAGGGGTAGGATGGGGTGTCCTGCGCGGATACCGGCGTTCCCGTCCCCTGTGATTCGCTATCTTTTCCGAGATGCGATCTCTATCTATGTCTCTCGTACACCATACACCATACAGAGCGGTGGCACGTAACACACCCGCACACACACACACACACACACACACACACACACGCAAAAATGTGCGCGCGGGCGCGCGTGCAAATACACGCGCACACACACACAGCACACACACTCTCTTTCGCGCGCGCGCGCACGAGACGCGCGCGATCGCTCTAAGCTCGCACGTCTACACGCACATACTCATACGCACGCACACGTACACACGGGGGCGCGCGCGAGCGCACTTTTTTACACTTACTAGTTTACACCTCTAAATATATATATATATGTGTATAATATATATTGCTTAGTACTGCTTAGTATCACAGACTGGTTTTCCCTTTCTACGAGTCGTGACTTGAAGAGCGATCGACGAAACTTCGACGGGACGATGTGTCCTTCTTCTTGCGACCGTGTCGACAGCGAGATGAACGATTAGTGGACAGGAGAAAGAGAGAAAGAGAAGGAGAGAAAAAAGGGAAAGGGGGAGAGGAGGGAGAAAAGAGAGAGCAAAAAGTATGTTTATTGGGATAAAGGAGATTGTACGGGAGGGAGGAGAGAGAGAGAGAGAGAGAGAGAGAGAGAGAGAGAGAGAGCGCGAGTGAGAGTTTACACGCGAAACTGCGCAAACGAATGGGCCCTGACGATTCTGTGAATGGCACGATCGCAGGATCTTTTCGTCGCGTGTCGCCCAACGATCATCAACATGTCACAACACGGCCCGTATAAGTGCAGCAGCTCGCCGCCGATCACCGTCAGTCCATCGATCTCCGTATATCACACACAACAAAATAAACGGCTCGTGTACACACACGCGCGCGCACGCACTGGTTTCTCACTCGCGGTGCTATGCAAAAATAGAAAATGGCTGCGCGATCCCCACTTCTGCCGCCGCTGTTTCTTCCGAGCCCGACCGATCGCCTGGCTCTTCGCTCTTCCTTGCTTCGCCTCGCCTCGCCTTGCCTTGTCTGCCTTCCTGCCTCCGCGATCCCACGCAATGTCTAGCCGAACGTTTCTCACCGAGGGGGATCGGAAACAGGGAGATGGAATTTGCAACACAAGTTCCAAAAACACGATGAAAAGGGACGAATGATATGAGGAAAGCGCTGTCATCGATGAAGGTTCGACGTTCGAACCCAGCCGGACGGGCCACTAGAATTCCTCGACGATTAAAGCCTGTTCACAATGACTAAATTCAGCCGTTACTCGTTAGGAAGCTCAATAGTTGAGTGAGCGCTTGCTGCTGTTAATATATTTTTTTAGATCTAAAATGCTGATTGGATGATCTAAAAGAATATACCAATAATAGCGAGCGCTCGTTCAACTATTGAATTCACTGGGTGCATTCAGAATGCAATGAACTGGAATAAAAGTTCCATTTTACATTTGATGTGCGTGATGTGTAATTTTATCCTTGTTCACCAAATATTAAAAAGGAATAAAATGATTTGCGCATTATGTATAAAACGGAACTTTATTTCAGTGAAAAAAATTTTCGACTGTTACAAAATAAATATTTTACTCAACGTAACCAATTGTAGATTTAAAAACGGCAAGACGGTTGTTTAGTGTTTTTCATATTTCGCTTTCAGCGAAATAAAATCCAACGTAATTCAAATAAATTCGCTATAAAATTCAAGCGAACCTGTATTCATATCAAAATGCTAAAATGTGTTTTCATTGAGAGAGAAAATGTAAAGAAAATTTATAAACACACAATTAAGAAATAGTCGCTTGTGATTGGTGCGCGCCTCCATGCGATTGATTACTGCCAATTGAGAATTGCTATAGTCTCTGAACCAATGACATTTCAATGATTTTTCATATAGAGAACATAATATTTAAAAGTCATACAACGCACGTGTTAATTTGCATGTTTTATATTTATGACAAAACGATAAATTACAAATTTTTTGTTATGATTACGAGATATACTTGTCATAATGCGAAACTTTTTACAAATGTTTCATCACAATTTTATTGTAAGTATATGCTGAGTTGGTTATGTCTGTTTAAAGGGATAAAAGCTATTTCAAACGTTTTAAATTATAATTGTGTTAAGATGTTTATCATATTGCAGTCTCGAACCTCACGTTCGTTCCCAAATGTTATCCAGTGTCAACAGAGGATGTGATGAGATTAAAAGAATTTGTTGATAGATATCATCATCTATGCGTATTAACCGGAGCAGGAATATCCACGGAAAGTGGTATCCCCGATTACAGATCAGCCGAGGTCGGTCTTTATGCCCGAAGTAATCACAAACCAGTTCTTTATAAGGAATTTTGTGACAGCGAAGCAATCAGAAGACGATATTGGGCCAGAAATTATATCGGATGGCCAAGGTCTTTATCTTTTTGTAATTCAAACCCACATTAGATTTCATATTATTTTAAAAAATTAATAGAGATGTATCAACATCTCTTATCAGCTTATGTTTATAGGTTTTCCTCTCTTAAACCAAACATTACACACGAGATATTGAAACATTTAGAATATGTTGGAAAGGTGGGATGTATCGTTACACAGAATGTAGATAATTTACATTTAAAGGCAGGTAGTAAGAAGGTGATTGAGCTGCATGGAACAGCAGTCAGAGTAATGTGTCTGAATTGCGATCATAAAATAAGCAGACATGAACTTCAAAGAGTATTTCAAAAACTCAATCCTTCTATGATCGCAACCTCTCAGATGATTAGACCTGATGGTGACGTAGAATTAACACAAGTATATACAAGTCATATTTGTATATATGTACATTTATACTTGCGATGTTTTAAATGTTATTATTTTTAATAAAATACATACATACATTTGATAGGCACAAGTGGAAGGCTTCAATGTTCCTGCTTGTGATAACTGTGGTGGCATTTTGAAACCAGATATTGTATTCTTTGGAGACAATGTACTACATGAGAAAGTACAAAATGTGAAAAATAATGTAGAGAATCTAGATGCTTTGCTAGTTCTAGGAACAACTCTTAGTACATTCTCCGCATATAGAATTGTATTACAAGCGATTGATGCCAAGAAACCAATAGCAATAGTAAATATTGGCGAGACTAGAGCTGATAAATGTATAAATTTAAAAGTAGAAGGAAGATGTGGAGATATTCTACCAAAGATTTGGCAGCTGAATATTTCAAAGGATTGTATAAGATGATAACAAAAGTGAATAACTTTTAAATTATTAATTACATTAATTTAGCCAATTATTAAATATTATCAAAGATATTGTACAGTATATTATAATATTTTATTGTTATAATTATTAATTTTTTAATGTATGTATTATAACATTTTAATAAATATTTAATTTAAATAAATATAAAAATAATTAAACAAATGAAAATTTCTTGGAAAATCGTATGTTCCTTTTATTTAATTCTGTAGTCATTTCTTTGAATATTTTATAAGTAATTGTAATACATTAATCTTATCAATGGGAAGACTTTGCCTCCTTTGCGTTTTGTAAACTTTGAGTGATATACAATTTTGCTAAGCTTTGAGCACAGAATTGCGAAATATGTTCACTATATGTATTAATTTGTCCAGCAACAATCATTGGATTTAATCTTGGTGGAACTGGGAGAGGTCTCATCAACTTATTGATATCATCATCGGGTAGCGGTGGTTCGTCTTTTGCAGCCCTGGCAGCATTTTCTTGAGCTCTCTTGGCCAAGAGCCTATTCTTATCTTGCTGCTGTCGAACCACTAATTGTTGGTATCTATTAAACTTCATCGCTTCCTGATTCAATTCATCCACTCGATCCATTAAGCATCTCAACTGGTTCTCTAATACTGTGGCTGTTCCAAGATCCAGATACTTCGTACCCTGTTCCTCAGGAATCATTTCATCCAATTCCGACATCATGATATTTGTTAGATTACTGTTCTTTATGACCACTGGGATTTCAACAAAGAGACTTTCGTATCCAATCTTTAAAGTGCGCAGAGCTTCAGGAGTAAACTCATTTTCCTTGTACATCTGTATCGCTTGTGGAGTGAGTCGATATGCTTTAAGGGTCAAGAAACCTCTGGCAGATTTTGCTGTGTCATATATAAGAACAACTGATTCCTCGATAGAAGTTTGATAGTGATACTGTGACTCCAGCAGAGATAGATTCAAAAAGTTGCCGACGTCTGCACTTTGATACCAACCGACGTGGAAGTGATCAACATTTACCCTATGAATCATTAAAATAATATTAGGTGTAGTAAAAAGAAATCCATTATTTTTCAATTTCATTCAATTTCATGCAAAAATAATGGATTTCTTTTTATTACATCTAATATCTTAGCAATAATTCTAAGACACAGCTAGGCTATTTCTGAACACCCACTGACACATACCATCTCAATCTCCGCATCATGGCGAGTTGATATTCCTCCTCATCCATGATCTCATCATTCTTGGGAAACGGAAAACAGTTGGTGATTTCCAAACGATTTTGCACAACCAAGCCGAGAAGAGCGCCCTGGGCGACTTCCATGTTGCCAGAGGATTCCTCATGGCAGTGTTTCACCATCTTCATCACCACCAGTCCATCGCATTGCACATAGTCAATGCACGATTCCACCTCGGGAATCCTTCTCGATGTCGTTCTCGAAACCATTTTTGACAAATTTCTCGTAATTATAATAAAACTACATTCAATCACTCGGTTAACCAACGTTAACAAAGGTTAACTGAAAGAGACAGCACGCTGATCATTACATGCCCTTCTTCCACTTTTTAGTTTCTCCTTCTTCCTCTTCTTATGTGGCGTTTTCATCAATATGTGGCGTTTTCATCGGCAATGAGCATGCTTTTGCTATCGTTAACCAATCATAACTCGTGATATTAGTCTCGTCTTCAATAAATGTCGGCCTTTAAATTGACAACAGTCTATAGTTGTGAAATTGGCCAATCATAGCATTCTTTTGAAGAATGGAATGGCAGTGATTGGCCAGTTTCATAACTACTGATGTCATTATATCTGAAAAAGGATATGCGGTACTATAAAAGACGCGCGAAAAGGACACTATGCTTACGTTTGCACACGTCATAATTTTAAATCGTCGCCTGGCGAAACGGTCTTTTCAGTTTGTACGATAACAAGTCAGAAGTGTGGGAATTGCAGCGCTTACATCATGAAAGACTGACTACATAAGACTGCATAAGATTGTTACTTTTCGAAGGATAGACGAGATGCAGGCAAAAATTGAGAAATGGACGGAATTGATACAGTTGGGGAAATTGCAAGATGTGTCGGAGGATATTCAGGTATATGCTCTTTTTCATTTGAAATATTAGCCTTACATTTGTGAATACAATTTTCTATTAATATCTTTCAGATGACTATCCGTGTACAATCCAATAATAAACTCAATGACGGTTTATTTAAATTATTACTACGCTTATGTTGCATGGCAGATAAATATAATAAATGTAATAAACAAAACTGTGAGACTGGAAAGAGTATTGCTGTATTAGCTAAATTACTTTGTTCGTTGCTGATCAAAGTACCTGATGACAACAACTTTGTCAAAGCTGTATTTAAAATTGTTCAGTGTTTAATTTCTTTTAATTTATACGAGGACGCGGCAGAGATCTGTTGTTACTTGAAACCGGGCAATTTGTATAATCCCCAAAACAACACCATGAATCTTGTGATAAAAGTATTATCCTTATGGCGTGTTTTAGTTAACAATGTATATATTACTCTTACAAATGAGTCATTAAACACAGAGAATTATAGTAAGTTAAAAAATGTCCTGAAGTATGAAATGGAAATGATACAGATAGCATATAAAAATTATACGAAACATTTAATTATGGAGATAAGTATATACTTGGACAGAATAGCAGCAATTGATAAGGACACAAAATATTTTGATGACTTTTGTAAATATATATTGGAATACTTGTCAGGATTGCAATTGTATTTAGACAAGGATGAGAAATACTTAATATATCGTTATATAGTTCATATCATGTGTCATGTAATATGTAAGACTATTAATACAACTCATATTGAATCTGTAGTAGCAACATTAGATGAATTATCTAGTTATTTCGAGACTCCTGTGGCAGAAGACGAGGAATGCTATCAATCTTTTCAGCAATTTCGAAGTTTGTGTATGAATCTTTTAATGCCAATAAAAAATCTTGTCAAGGATAATGCCAAAAATGTACAAAATATTATTTATTGTAATTTGAATATTATGCAAAAATATGGATATGAAAGTCTTAAATGGAATGCACTCTGTATTGCAGAGATAGTTGAATCAATGTTTACGTACTGGGAAAAATGTGTAGAAACTGATAAACACATGCTCAAGAACTTACTTGATACTGGCATCTTGCTAGAATTAATGAATTTATTTGTACAAATACATGTAGATGAATTTTATGTTAAGCAAGTGTCAATCAAATGCAAATGGTGCCAGGACAAATTGTGCACAGTTAAGAGGGATTTATACAATGCTATAGTGATGAAATGTAGATGTATTAGTTTATTATGTAAATTTTCTGTTAAAACTTTGCCGGCCGATGTATGTGCTCTTAGCAGAAAAATCTTGAAACAGAACGTCGAATCGATTATTCGTGAAATGAAAGAAACCGAATGTAAGCGTTGGATACAATCATGGAATACTTGTCGTAATTTAATTTATAATATAGGTGTACTATCTGAACATATGTATGAAGAAAGTGTACATTTGTTCTCCTTTTTATGTACTTCCATTTTTCAACTTGAATTAATTGAATCAAATTCTATATATTCTGAGAATTCCCAAAACTATGAAAATATTCTTTCTTTTGCATTACACAGATTAAGTGTTATATATTACAATAATAATATGTATAGGAAAGCCATGACAGTATGTGCATTGAATGCTTTGTTAACTTATAATCAATCGAATACAAAAGCTTTTCGTACATGGATAAATATTAAGAAAAATGCTTCTGAAGAAATTGCAAATTTAACTATGCTAGACTGCTTAACAAATGATAAAGACAAGATAAAGAATGAATTGGGATTTTCACTCGATATTTCTAAGTATGACTGTACTGAATTGTGTTTAAATGAAGTAAAAAATTTGCTAGAGGAACAGATCACATTTACAAATGGTGTGGCAGCAGTTCTAGAAAAACTTAGAAAGCTGCAGCCAAGTAATCAATATGCACACACAGTGCAATTATTAGGATATTATTTCTTAGGTTTCACATCACATGACAGTTCTATTCTGAAATATCATGAGCAAGCTATATGTGATTTGAAGCAAGATAAGTCAAATTCTGTGGCCATTCTGTGCTTGGAAGCTAACTTAAGCCTTTTTATGTTTGTGGAGGAGTTGCATATAATGAATAAGCAAACTCGGATGGAAATGGAAAGTACAAAATTTGCTTTATGTGCTCCCAAGTTACGAGAATTAGCCGAAACCAATTCTCCAAATGTAGTGCCTGCTTATACTATGATAAACGTTAAAAAAGATACCAATCTTATGTTGTGTCTACAAAAATGTGTACAAAAGTGGAAGCAACTATTTAAGTGCCATTTTGTAAGTTATTAACAATTTATTGCGTTTAACTGTTATTAGAAACTTTGCAGTTCAATAATTCAATAATATGTCATTTTTTACAGAAAAAAATTGTCAAGAATTGGGAACCTGATCTTATACTTCGCATGCTGATAACAGCTGGTGAATATGCCCGATTATATCGGTATGAACATTGTGAAGCTGAAGTATGGACTTTGGCATATAAGTTAGCATCAGAAATGAATGATTATACAACTATTTATAGTATGTTGAGCTATTTATCATAATTAAGAAAAAAAATGTTTTACGAATGAGCTAATATGAATCCTATTACAGTTACAAGTCGTTGTATATCATTAAGACAAGTCAATTACGATTGGATCACTATTGCTAAGGAACATATCATAAATTATAGAAATTCTAAGGACGAAAATGTAATTGGCTCCATTGCTATCTTTTGGATAAGTTTAGCAGATCTCTATTTTGAATGTGGAAAGGTAAGAGGAATTTAGCATAATTTATCTTTCAATAGCTTAAAATACAAATATATATAATAATATATAATATGTATACAAAATGTTCTGTTGTTTTTATTTTTAGTATGATGATGCTAAGCAATTACTTATCGAAGCTAGGAGTCTTTCAGGAATTTCATTTCTTGCTAATAGAACTGTGTATTTATTAAGTTTAGATGTCATCATACGCAATAGCCATTTTTATATAGATAATATGCAGCATGAGAATTATGGTTCATATATTGTGGAAAGTTTATTGGCAGTAAGAACCTTAAATCAAGATTTGTTGTCGAAAAAATGTAATTATAATTAATGAAACTATTTACATTTTTATTCTATATAATTCTAATATAAAGCTTCGTCAAATTGTATAAATATAAAATTACTCAACTATTTATAAATCGATCTTTTTCAGGGATAAATCGATCAACGTATCTTTTTAGTTACGATACACTTTTCACTATGACAGTTAATTTGGCCGTAAGGATAAATAGTCTATTATCTTTTCGTGGTATTTGTCCGGATTTAGTACTACTCTTAAAGTCGGCACAGAGCTTAAATGCGATGTTACGCACTGCCGAACTATTGAAATCGCTATGTTACATCGATTTGTCACGTTTACAACTGGAGGATTGCGAAGTAAAGTTACAAGGACTTGAACACATGTTGAACATCGAGACGTTTCAATTATCGATGGAGTCTAAACTCGTTGAAACATCATTCGTGCAACTTCCAGTGACTCCCACGAAGATTGTAGATCCTGTCAGAGATACGCCTCAGTATGACGCTTCCCCAGTGCTCGGCAAGAAAGTATTTGATCCGCCAAAATTCACATCGCATATGAATTGCGATTGCTACAAATGTAGTAACGTTTCGTATCAATACTTGGTATTTGCTACCACTTATATCAGAGCGCAGTTATATGCTTTGCAGAATCATACCATGGCAGCACTCGATCATTTCCATGGCGCTTTTCAATTAAGGCAAAAACTATTCAAAGAAGAAAAATCAGTTCTACTCAAAAACTGGCCTTGTGATGAAATTGATATAAAGCGATTCTCTTGGCAGACTCGTTATATAACTGATTATATACAACTATTGATTGATTTCTGTTATTTTCTGAAAGCAAAAATAACGTCGAGACAAGAGGATGTATTCGATATTGCCAATTTAGCTATCAATATATGCTACAAATATAAATTACAGGGACATCCTATCTATATAACGGCTAAGGAATTAATACTTGACAATGAATTCCAGCCGGTATTGGACTCTTCAGACTTAAGTATGTACTTTTTAACATATAAGCAATTCATGAGAAAATAGGACAAGAATTTACCTCGTATTTTTTTAACTATTTGAAACTTTTGTTACGTGATATATACCATTTTAAATAATGTGTGAACTTATCTCCCTCTAAGAAATTTTTCATTATTAATAACTTCAAAGTAGAGCGGGTGCTCAGTTTTATAAAAATTTCCATGTGAAAAAATTTAATGAATTTAATGAAAAAATTTCTTGTCCAATTTTTTCAGGAATTGTCCATATAGTCCATATGTCCATATGTCTTTGTTAGAATAAATTTCGGGTGAAATTTTTTCATTTGTATTTATATGATAAAATCTTTGTTGCAGAGTTTACGGTTCCGCAGCCACATGAAATTGATATAAGTGATCATGCAAAAACTCCAATTGATCCAAGCGTTTGTGTTACACCATGCGCTCCGAAGTATCGTGCCAAAAAACCTGTTTCAGTTCGACGTAAAAAGAACACAACAGCTTTAAAGATACCTAAAATTAATTTGATTTGGAGTGATGATGAAGACGACAATAGTATATCACCACCACCTGCCACGAATAGAAAATCCAAGTCACGAACAAATTTAGTGAAAAGAAAAATTTTAAAAGAAGATTTAGTGGATGACTAGCTTTCAATCAGCAGACAATGTTTTGAAATTATTTTTTAAATATTCATTTCTTATAAATTATATATTTTGTGCACTTTATTGTAGAAAACATATTTATTAAACATTAATTAAATATTTATTTTACATTTGTTATTTATTCGTGATACGAAATTAAAAAAAAATTTATTTAACGTTAATGTCATTTAACATTTATGTCACTTTAATCATCTACTTGTAGCAATAATATTAAACGTAATAATATTACATTTATTCAACATTTATTCATCATTAATTTAATATTTGTTAATGAATATAATTTGTTATTCATTTATAATAATAATTTTATAAAACATTTACTTATCATTTATAAAATAATTTAATATTCATGTTACAATAATGATTTATTTGCAATAATAATTTAAAAAACTTTTAAATATGTATTCAACAAAATCAGAAGACTCCAGAAATCCCTAACGAAAAAGTTTTTTAAAATTTAAAAAAGAAAATTAAAAGAAAGAATAGAAAAAGACATTATTAAGGACATTGTTAAAAACATTATTAAAACATTATGAACATAAAAATACACGAAATAAATGTCCCAAATTACTTATAAATAATAAGGAACAGTACAAGAACGATCCAGTCTCTGAAGATCTCAAAAAAAAAAAAAAAAAAAAAAAAAAAAAAAAAAAAAAAATTTTTTTTTTTAAAGCAGTATAACTTTTTTATATTTTTTAAATTTTTTAAACTCAATTTTGGAAAAAAAAAAGTCATGGGTTTAAGATGGAAAAATTTTCCTCGTGGG
>Ga0157363_1000684_pt1 | contig 26447 bp, 20 predicted proteins | sample AttsexASBM1_FD_111477 | JGI IMG/M metagenome (GOLD analysis project Ga0157363, IMG submission 111477) | Fungus gardens microbial communities from leaf cutter ant in Ribeirão Preto, State of São Paulo, Brazil - Atta sexdens ASBM1 | ecosystem: Host-associated > Fungi > Mycelium > Unclassified ... | reverse complement strand
TGTGTGTGTGTGTTTTGTGTGTGTGTATAAACCTTATCTAAAAGATTATCATCCAAAATAAAAATTTATACATCTTTTTACATTATTTTTCGAAAATTTTTCTATTATAATATTTTCGCGTATTTTAAAACATCCCATTTATATATACGTACAAATATAGATTATTATCATATTCATTTATTAATATGCGCATAACGCCTGTGAATGTGCAATCGTCGAAGTCGAGTCTCTTTTATAGCAACGCTGTATTGATTTTCCGTATTTTAAATAAAATATAAGAAAGATAAAAGAAATGCGAGGTACTTAATTAAACTATGAAAATCGAATCTATAATGCAAATAAAAGATCAACAGCTGCAGCTGAAGATTTTATTTCACACACACACACACACACACACACACACACACACACACACACACACACCGCGTAATACATATGTATTATGCTTTAGCATTCTATCTCTTTTGATTCGAGTCAGCTTGTAATTAAAAAAAATACCTATAAAATAAATACAATATCCAAACGTTTTGAGTGCGGGAAATATTTAGGAGAGCACGCTGAGCGCGAAATGCGAAGTACCGTTGTATAAATTATGTTCTTAAATCAGGTTTTCTCCGTTATTTTAAAACATGTGTGCGTTTTCGTTCTACATTACCGCTTAACCTTATCTTACGTATATAAAAAATGGATAAATATTGAATAAATAAGCATATCAATTTTCTGTCATTTATTTTCGAATCTTTTTTAAAATAGCAAAAAAAAACGAAGTCCAAAATATAAATATACATTTGAAATGTAAATTATTCATTGAATTTTGATTAATATCTCTTCTGATTGTTTTTGCTAGCAAATTATAAATGCACATTAATTGATATAAGATATTCGATATCAGGCGGATTGAACATCCGATTCATTTATATTGATCCTTGTCACCTTTCCAATATATTGGAATACGAATTACTCATAAAATGAAACAATAAAATAATGCAAGTGCTATAACTTCAGCTGTATTGATATATTGTTGCACATATGTTGCAAACATATTACTTTCATCTGCAGTTATTGCTTTCGAATTTACACGCTGTGCACTTGTCAAGTATCTACAAAAATGTTTTATTTTTTACGGTAGTGATCGACGAAGTGATACTCAGTAAACTCATAATATACTTTTAAACTATTTCAACTTCAGCTATTCAATTATATATAATGATAATTGTACATATTTCTTTTATCAACTTTTCTTACATCACAATGTCTATAGGATAATTATCACATAATCTTGTAATAAACTTTAATAATTACTGTCTTTAAGATAAGAATCTCAGAGCAGTCAACTTAAGCTAACTTACGATTATTTAAGATGATTTGATTACGTTTGCAAAATTTAATTAAACGTATGACATTTTATTTAACGTAATAATAATACTAGCAATATATATATATATATATATATATATATATACACTGGCTATTAAATTCATTAAAAATAAAATATATATATAAAATGTAGGTGAAGCAAAACAAACAATTACAAAGCTGAGATTTATTTTAGCTAATAATGATTTTAAAATAATCTCTATATAAGAATTATAACTTTTCATTTCTTTCACATTGATTTTTACCGTTCTTCTGTCACAAATGTATCGCATAAACAATCCAATATTAATTTTCTATATATTTGCTGCAATTACGCACCTTACAAGATGGTGTTGTTTTTCTGTGAATTAACGAGGCAATGTGCCTATTATCAAGGATACTTACAATCGAGTACTTCAACTCTAGATTTGTTCGCGATATTTTTATACTTTGATGTATGTACAAATAAATGTTTATTCTTTACTTTTATTCCTCTACATGTTTTAGTAAAAAAAATCATTGGAGCATTTATATTGGGAGTAGCCGCGAAGATGTAAGAGGTAATTTTTTCATTTGTGAAATTTCTATACAATCGCAAGTATTGGAGCACATATTTTATAAATAAATAGCAAACAAGCACAGAAAGGCGGAGAAGCTATTCAAACGGATTATTTCACTCATTGTCAGTCCTCTTTTGTTTATCATCTTGATTCTCATCGTGTTACAATTAATCGAAGGAAACGTAATTTCTGTATTAGTCATTTTTTTATGTAAAATTTTTTGTTTCTTTTTCTATTTTCGAATAAATTTAGTTTTATTTTCGAAACATATTTAGTTTATGACGTTAACATATTGTAATGTTACAGCTAAGTAAACATAACTCAATATAAATTAGCTGTAAGATTACAAGAACAATTTGCGATATTTGAACATATTTGTATATTTCTAGTATATCTCTACAAGAAAAAAATGCATTTGATATACATCGCAGAGTCGTATCTTATGAATCTTGAATCTAAAATTTTTAAAATTTCATTACGTTTTCATTCAAAAGGCATTCGTATACCTTAACATTGCAACATTATTGATATTATCATTAAATAACATTTACTGTATCTAAATTTAATAATAAAAATATCTAAATCACAATCACGCGTTCGTGGCTACACTGAGCTTTCCAGTCTATCTTGCATTATTAATTTTGTTATTTTGCCGAAACGTGGGAACATTTGAGAATGTAAACAGAATTTAGAAAGATCACAGTGACAAAATTATAATTCCTTAACGTTATATTCGCATAACAAAGCTATAATATGTATGTAGTACTATGCAATTTTTTTACAAAGCAATTTTTTTAAGATAATTTAGCATCGTTCGGCTCTCATCAGCAGGAGAACGTTTGAATGTCTGATTTAAGTCGACGTCATTATTCATAAACTTTTTAAATAATGTTTCACCAATGTGATGCAGAAAGAAAAGAGACATATTATATATACAAACTCTGTGTGTGTGTGTGTGTGTGTGTGTATGTGTGTGTGTATATATATATATATATATATATATATATGTGTTTATATATATAATATTGGATTTAAAATATTTTAGGAAATATATGAAGTTTTTTCAAATTCTGCCAATGCGAGTTCATTCATGTAATCAATAAAATTTTTTTTCGACTTATATTCATTTGTAGAAGCACTGTAAAATAATGACAAACTCTAATTTTACTTCAAATGTTTAACAACAATCCCTGACAAAACTAAGTATTGAAGCTGAGAAATAATACAGAAATACATATTCAACAAGTACGTGGATAATAATAGAATGCTTAAATATATTTGTGTGTATATGTGTATGTGTGTGTACGTGTAATTAGGCTGGAGCGAATGTTTATAGGTACAATACTATACCTACAATCTTTACGATTTTTTCGGGAGATTAATTAACGCGGGCATTAATTTTTTTTACTTGTTACAATGTTAAAAATTCAACTTAGTGCACTAAGTGCTTCGTGAAGCGCCTGTTGTTGATCTGTTGTCAACTGCATTATAGTTGCCTGGAATATCGTGTCGTTGTTCTGGAAATAAAATCATGTATTACTTATTATCCGAGAATTGTAACAATAAATATAAACAAATGTTTTGCTTACCTGTATTTCTCTAACAATACTAAGAATTCTAGACATAACAGGATGGTCGGTAGGCACAGCTTCTCTGAATAATGCTTCAGCAAAGAAACTTATAAGTCGAGGCAAATGCGCATTATTCGTTCCTAAAACTACTGCATGATTTGCTTCAATCAAATCACACAGGTATCCATATACATGAGGTGCTTCATCTTCATCTTCGACGACTGGCAGCCAAGTTAGCCTATATAGATAGAAGCGCTTCAAACAAAATTCTTGTTTGCAACTTATCAAATAACAAATAACAATTTTCTTTAATATCAAAGTTTACCAGTGTGGAAGAATTTCATCGACGTTGATTGCTTTGTTATTATATTTGAGAATTTTAGTCACTGCTGAAATAGCATTTTCAGTGGGATTTACATTTTCTGGTGATCTAGATTCAGGATCATTAATAACTTCCATCAGTTTTGGTAAAGCTTCTGCACATGCTTGCGCAAAGCCTTCTCCACCGAATTGACCTAAAACTCCGCAACCATAAGCTGCTGCTTGTCTAACTTCTGCAGATTTATCAGAAACGTATTGAATCATGGGTCGTAAAAAGAATTCTTGATATTTTGCACACTCAGGTCCTCCGAATTCTATAATATCATCAAAGACGCATAAAGCCCACTGATGATCCGACCACGATCTTTCAGGACTCAATAATTTTACGAAATGTCCGCATATTTGATCAAAGTATGGGAAGAAAGAAGATTTGTAAGTTGTAAATAAGGCATGTAAAATGTCAGCAATTTTACTGAGTGTGTATACGTCCTCATTGTCTTCATCAGCAAGTTGTTCTTCAACAACCTAATCCATTAAATATAAAAAGAGCGTCAGTAGAAGAAATATTTATAAAATTTTCATGGAACTATAAATAATTAATTTTCATAGTACCTCATCATAATCTTCATCTTTTCGTTTCTCCAATCTAGCAACTGCTCGGTCAAAATGTTCAGTGAGTAACTTATCTAAAAGTCGTAAAAGTTCAGTCATATGCGGCGCACTTAAGCAACCTACGCCCAGTGTTTCGATACATTTTGCTAAAGAGGATAATAATTCCAACAACACTTCAGATTCTGGCTCTGTATCGATAGCTTTCAATAAATCTGGGCAAATATATGCCCACATGCCTTCTAGATACTGTGGACCTATAAACATTAACATATATATTGTTATTGGAAAGTTATACGGTTTTTTAAATAAAAATATTATCTAATAACCTTTTATTTTAGCACAGTCAAGAAGATACGGCAAACTTGCTGCAGCTGCAGTTCTAACACCATCGTGGAAGTAAAACTTCAACATCGGTACCATTAATCGTACAACTTCTTCTGCATAATCCGCAAAACCTTCCTTTAATTCTCGTGCGTAACAAACCAACATTTCGCATGCGGAAGCCTTATCCTCCAAACCAGCTGTTTTGATTCCAAAGTTTTGTTGCTCTCCTAGTGAAACAAATTGCCAATCGAGGTCACCCTCAATACCTTCCATGTCTTCATTGTCTAGTAATGCAACTTCAGGCTTCATAGCGGCTGTTCGCAATACAGGACCCATTACTAATGGTAAATATTGTTCAAATTGCTTCCCTATAAAAAAAAATGTTTTTTTATAAAATCGCGTGATCACAAAAAGTTTCTGTAATATGATAAAACTTGATAGAAGCATCGATTTCATTATCAATATCTTACCAAGAATTTTACAAATCCTGGCCCAAGCAGATATAAGATAGCTGGTTTGTGGATCGTCATCAGGAAGATCACCTTCTGAATGTGTTTTGAGTAACATATCCATAACTTCACTAGCATCAGCAATAAACTGTTAACATTAAACAACTTGTAATTAATAATTACAAGTTTTTTGTTCAGCACATATCAAATAAGGATAAGAAGTGTTAATCACCTTTTCTGGGCCAACAGCTAAGCCTACAAGGCTGACACATTCGATCGTTTTGCCTCGTAATATTTTGTGTTCCTGTAGAGTCGCATTTTGAATGATAAATTTCAAACAAGGCATTAGCCTGTCGTAATAAGTTACAAATTGTTCTTCACATGTATCCGCAACAGAAGCAATTGTTGTGACAACCTATAAAAATACAATAAAAAATTTAGATTTACATTAAGCCATAATTTTATGTAATTAAGAGTGTTTATATTTATACACGGAATTGTAATAAATGTCGCGTAGAATTATATAGAAACAGCTTATAATTTACAGGTTTCAAATTTGATTTTTCATCTTATATAAAAATTTTAAATTTATTTATAAAAAAAAAAACTGAAATTTTTAGAATAGATCAAGATATATCTAGGAATCTATGTAGATGGATTTATTATAATTCAACTTACTTGTTCAAGTACAAGTTTAGTTCCCTTTTCAACTAATTCATGGAATTTAGCAGTCAGTATCGATTCAAGTTTAGCCATTATAGCATCGAGATATGGTGTTAGAATATTTTTCGGGCAATCTTCGCTAAAGTTTACAAGAGCTGCGCCAGCATGAGCTTGAACTCTAGGATTCGCGTTATCGTCCAACACCATTAATAATCCAGGAATAACTTTATCATGAAATTTCTTTTCAAATATGGGCGAAAAATCTGTAGACATTTGACCTACTGCGTTGCAAGCAGCGTATCTTACACGAGGATGCTAAAAAAAAGTCCAAAATTACTTAATGTATTTATGAATTTTACATTTATATTACATTTACATACAAATGACAATGTGTTATATGTTCCAAAACTAAGATTACTATCACTACTAATAGTAATCAACTCTCAGGAACCGCAAGGAACAAATTTTGATTATCTGTATTACTAAAACAATAATACAGTAAAAATTTATTTCCTATGCTTAATTTGCCACAATTGTAACGCTGTCATATCCATATTGATGTGACTGTCGGATTAACTTGTGGCCTAATAAGTTATATATGTATAATTTGACATAAAAAATAATTTTAGACTACTGATGACGAATAAAATTAAAATTTATAAAATAAATTTGTCATTGTCTTACTTACCGGGTCTTGTAAATATTGTATTACACCATCCATTATTTGTGGTAAAAGAGCTTCCATTTGCTTGTGACATCCTTCACCAACAGCTGAGATAGCCATAAGTGCTGCGTGCCTAATAATAATAAGAAATGTGTTTATATATACACGAATATAGATGAGAAAATAGAAAAATATAAAACTTGGTTATTTAACAAAAATTAAAAAAGCTGTATGTTTTTATAATTATAGCAGTCATACTATACAACTGCCAATTTTTATCTTAAACATCACAATGAGATAATCTCACATCAACTGCCAGAACGGCAGCTGAAAAAGAGGATTGTCTCAATAGTTATTCTATCACAGATGTAACGCAATTACATAAAAGAATATATAACTGCTGACTTTTCTGTGAATGTGTTATTATTCGATTATATTATATATAGATTGTATAGATGATTGTGATAGATGCAATGTTAAATATTAGATTTTAATATAGCCGTAACAATATAACTATAAATATGTAAGATATAAATGTTATATGTTTACCTATATTTCCAATCACTGTTATTTAACATTGTAGGGATATTTTGCACGATTTGTGGTAGCATAGTTTTTCCTCCTAACCCACACGCCAATCTATCTAAAGCACTTTCTGCAACCACATTGTTGCTATCATTATCTTCTTCAATTATTTCATCAGAGAAACTCCATTTCTCGTCTTCTTCCAAATCAGTCATCATCTTCAGTACCAATGGCACTAAAGATACTATGTATTTTTCACCACCTTTCCGTACCATAGCTGGTGCAGTTTCCGCCAGAGTTACCAAAACTTCTAGTGCCAATTGTCTCCAAGAATCAGGCATTTCTTCATTGGAAAATACGTTCATGCACAATTGCATAACATTATCTAATTGCCCCCTGAGGAATTTTGGTGTGGTTTCAGCAATATCTATCAACACTTTTATAAGAGCATCATCGTCTTGCTTTTCTATAGATTGAGCGGTTACTTGTACAAGCGCTGGAACTAATTCTGAAAAATGTTTGTGTATGTTTTCCTCTTTGTCATGTAATGTTATAAACGCTCCAATTGCTCGTACTGCTTGAAATCTGACCTGTGTGGTAAGGACAATTGCAATGGTTGTAATTACTCGGTTATAATAAAAACAGTTATAATAAAAAAATTTCATAATTAAACAAATTTTTGTTTTTAGAATGTTACAAATTGTTCCACAAAATGTATGCCCCGTATCTGTCTGTAAAATAGTACTTCACAAGTTACAGTCATCAGAAGGCACTTTTTTTTTTGGAAGAATTATGTGACGAGTAATCTTGTTTTATCGACTCTCATGTATCCATCTCCCATTAAATTAAAAAATGTAAGTAAATTTCATATTACCTCATAATTTGTCATATCTAACACAGATTGTTGTAACATTTGTTTTATAAGATCAAGATGATTTGCTTGTTGATTTCCAAATACGCCTGGGACGGATCTGCATGCATATTTAATTTCCTTTACTTCTTTTCTTAATAAACAAATTCATAAGATAGAGTTCAAGGAAACTCACGTGAACATACGAAGAGCGCTTTCTTTTAATGCCGGTAATGGACTATTCGCACACTGAAATAGGAACTGAAGAAACTCTGGCCATTGATTATTGCCATCTTCATCTATTAAATTCCTGGCAACTTCAGCTGCAACGTCACAGACCTTACGTCGAATATTTTCAGTTTGTTCATTTTGAACCGATAATAAAATTTGTTCCTTTAACTGGGCTTGCGCTTCTGGTGGAATCTGTATATAATAATTACATATCAAATTTATTTTTAATTGATCTTTGACTCAAACATAGATAATCATTAATTTCTTGATAAGAGGTTCTTAAGAAATAAAATAGTAATGAATTGAAAAAAAGCAAAAATTTCATACAATAGCTAGAAATTAGGAAAAAAAGTTTCAGACTACCTTAGGATAAAAATCCATAAATTCTGAGGAGAATAATCGACGTAACAATACTGCAGCAATAGTTCGCATTTCTTCTGCAAGTGTGCCATTGCAAATAGTAGTTAAAAGAAATGTCACCTTGCTTTCCACTGGAAGATTACCATACGCTTCCTAAATTCCAGAATTCAATATCGTTATTTAAAATCTTTTATAATATTTCTAATGATAAGAATATAAGTAGTAATAATTTTTTCCTAACCAAAAAATATAAAGTCTCTTAGATCTGGTTCCACAAATATAAGATTAATCTCAGTTTAATTTATCTTTTTTTAATTCTTAGAATTACGAAATAAAGAGTAAATTGAACTGAGATTAAAGTTAATCTTATGTTGATAAAACCAGGCCTTAAAAAGTTATGTTACAAACATAAATTTTTTACTCGAAATTTATATTTGTCTAATAAGCATTTATTTCTTTTTTAAAAAGAATTAAATACATTATATCATTATATAAGAAAAATTAAATTTTATGATAATATCAAAGAAATGCCATTTAATCCATTGGTGCTAAAATGTTATGGACAATTTTAAAAATAGTTAATAGTTTTTGTGGAATGGTAGTCTTATAATCTGATAAAATAAACAATTAAATATATATAAAGCACTTTTATTTATTATAATATAAAGCAATTTTTTATAATATTTAACAAGAAATATGTTTAAATTCTTTTGGCTTATTATGACAATCTCCACAACACTTAATATAAGAAATTCTAAATTAGAATACAAAGATGCAGCATTACAAAGCAAATGTCTTTGTCTTGTTACTACACATTATAGTATGATTATACATTATATACAAAATAAGAACATATATACAATGAATATATCTATACTTAAATTTCAGCTGCCAAAATCAAAGTACTCTCCCGAAATTTGCTAAGCTAAATCTGACTCATTTTGTGCGGAATATATACTGTAATCAGTGCACGTATGAATATTCGACGAATAATGACACGTGATCGTGTGGTGAGTCAAGGTAAGACATATATAGAACTTGCCGAACGGTATTAAAATCGTGCGAGTAATCAAATCAGATACTTGCGATCGTACGCGGAGTCGGGCGGGTCGCAAGGTGAATAAGAACGACGCACGCGGAACACGCTACGGCATTCGCCGGAAATCGCGTGTAGGCGGGAAAACGGGATGCATCTCGTAAAACGTGCGTGCCACCACGTCACAGGGGGGACGGATGGATGTAAGGAAAACGTCGTTTACGCGTGGACGCGAGCCCCGTCTTCGTAGCCGAGTCCGAACGGTGAGCGTTGCGAGAAAAGGAGAGAAACGTCGGATTCCTGTCGTCCGCACACGCGGAACTGACGGATGGCACGCGGGGCGCGCGCCGCGCACTACCCGCATGCGAGACACCATTTTGGATTTCTTGACCGATCGCGTGAATGCGTCAAAATTCGCTCAGATGCGACGGATCCTCCTCGTCGACGTGTCGCGATCGATCGCTACGACAACGTCGAAGATGCGAGTTGCGTCGCGCATTCAACGCCGGTTGTGGCATCCGCGTGCGTGACAACACGTCGGCAACGTGCTCGGTAGGAACAGGCCACGCCGCGGACACTCGCGCCGACCGGCACGCGTTCGACATCGGTCGAGCGCGGCCACGAAAATTCATTGGGGATTTAAACATACCTCTGCCTGCGTCCGGACATCGTTATCTGTGCTGAGGAGTGTATTCAGAAGCTGTTGAAACTGTTCGAGATCTGCCGCCATTGTTACTGACCGACTGAAGCCAAGCGCACACTTGCCCGAGTCTATCGTCATTTGACGTGTGCCAACGTTGAACAACGAAATGTCACTATTTATCCGTGACGTTGCAAACGTTAGGTCTGTTAGCATTATGTGCACTTTTTATACTCGAGATCTTCGTTTTCTCTCTTTTCAATACCAGGACTATGTTCCAAAACTTCCTCTCCGAAGAAGATTTTACTCTATATGCTGTAGTATACGTTACGTATATTATATATTTCGAGTAAAATTATATATATATATATATTCATCTCGTTTTAAGTGCACTTTTGGGGATTTCAAGCAATGCGAACATATTCGGTCTGTTCACATTGCTTGCATTTTTTGCATTTAGCATCTTTGTTCTCTTTCTTTTCAATATTTAAATATATATTTATCCCTTTTTAACTGCAAAGTGCTTTTTGGGGATTTCAAACAACACGAACACACCTATCGACTGTGTTCGTTGCTTAGAAATGAGATCTATTGAATTCAATTGGTTCGTGACGTAAAGGTGCCCTTTTATTGATACTTTGGGTGTATTTGAATTATACACAAAGCGCTTGATGTATCATTTGTCCTTATTGTTCACCGAAGATTAAAGAAAGTCAGAAATGATAATAGAATCGATATCGAATCAATGTTGATTCAATGTCGATTTCATTATCATTTCTGACTGGAAAGATAAAATGATACCTCGTGTGCTTTATGCGTAATTCAGAACGCATTCTTTAATGTCAAACAAGTCACGTGATAAAAATTTACGATTAGCAAGCGTCAATGTGATAACCTTAAGGTCTGTGTGCCATAATCTGTAAGAATTGACCAATCAGAATCGAATATTCCTTTTCCATTCAATTATGGCTATGATCAAAGGCCGGTATTCATAATCGAATCTTATTATATATTTAAGACCAGTCTTAAGTACAATCTTATGCATGATCTACAATGGACAGTAACAGTAGTTGATTAAGGAGTAAGCGTAGAAATCAACCAATCATAGTTGATTATTTTTCTCATTCAACTATGATTGGTCGATTTCTACGCGTACTCTTTAATCCACTACTATTGTCCATTGTAGACATGCATTAAGATATCATGAATCAATCAAAGAGCCACATTAGCAACTTAAGACATTACTTAAGACGATCTTAAAATAAGAACTGACTATGAATATTAGCCAAAGTCTCGCTACAAATGCTTTAAAGCGTTTGATTGATCAATCAGAAGAAAGAATTTTACAAATTGATCAATCAAGACATTTTAAAGTATTTATAGCATCGCGTTGACGATGCCCTGAAAGAGAAGCATATTTGGAAGAAGTCATTCTAAAAATAATTATTACAGAGAGTCTTCTAACTTTTGAATTATTTTTTTCAGAAGAATCTAGTAAATTTAAAATTCATGACAGCAATTATATAATTTTTCCTTAAAAATGAAATAAAACATGTAAAGCTTTCGTGGATTCGATGTTTCGCATGGTCTGAAGATCAATTATATAACTTAATTTTTCCCTAACATGGAAACGTGAAAATTTTGTGTATGTACGTATATGTACATATGCACATATGCATATAAAAAATTTTTATTTTTCAAGTTTTCGCTCTAGAGAAAAAATTATGTAATTGATTTCTTTTTCACGATAGGTACGAATTTTTAAATATAATAACTTAATAATTTTCAAAATTTTACTTTTAGATTTAGTAACTTTTAAAACCAATTATACTTTGAATTTAATAAATTTTGAATTTTCTCTAGAATCTAGTAACTTTAAACACTTTTTAATAATAATTTATTATTTATAAATTTTAATATGACAATTAAAATAGATCTAAACAAATAAATCTTATATAGTCAAAATAGATTTTAAAAGAAATAAAATATTAAAATGGATCTAATTATAAATATATATTAAATAAGATTCATTTATTTTTTGATTATAAAATGTATAGTCTAATAAAAAGCTCAGATAATAGACAAATTAAAAATAAATGTATCATAAATTTATAATTACGTTTGTAAAGCAGACTCGACTGGCGATATAATAAATTTTTTTATTATGTCAGTAATTGAAGTATAATTAATAGTTTTGTTTGTAAAATAGCGATTACTCTTAGTTTCCATTTACTAGGTACATTCATCGATGTCATGATGGGAATAACAGTAGGAAAAAGATGGGGAAAAAAACGAGCTTGCGCCAGCGTTTCGTGATTACTGTGATTTCCCGCAATTAAAGTCTGGTTAGTCATGGACCAGTACGTGGATTGCATTCGCGAAACGCATCTGACTGTGCAACTCGACGCATTGCGTTTTATTTGCGACGATCTGCACTCATTGTTTGTCTCTGGGTGAAAACACGAATATATAAACACAAGGAAGATAGCGCCAATTCAGGAATATAAATTCGAAATTTTTATATTCTAATTTTATAATGAACTAATGAAAAAATCTTTCTTAAAAATTTGTGGACTTATATTAATTGTAATTAATTTTAAATAAAAATAAATGACGATGTGTGTCTAGTTCTTCATTTGTCATTTATAAATAAATTTTATCAATTACTACGTTTACACGGCAAACTTAAACTGACCAATCACAGTCATTCCATTCTTCAGAGGAATAGCTATGATTGGCTAATTTCATAACATTGATGTTATAACTTCGGTGTAAAGCGTGCTGTGTAAAGTCGACTCTACATTAGTTGCAAGCTGATCGCAAGTTTGTTGCGACAGCCAATATAAAGTGTTGATTTCAAAATGCAAGCTTCAGATTGGCTGTCGCAACAAACTTGCGATCAGCTTACAATTAATATAGAATCGGCTTTACAGAGAACAGTAAAAAGTCACGTCCAGTATCCTGATGATATTATAATAATTTCTGTATTCTATTTATGGGAGATACAGATACCTAAACATTATACAATTATCCAAATATTCATAATCCTATAATGGAAATATTCATAGCATATTTATAAAAGATGTTACACAAAGTAACTAACTATTCTTTTTAATATATAACATATTAATATACATATTGCACATAAACCACACACAATTATTCTATTATATCTGACTTTATATAAAAGTAAATAAAATTATGATGATGGAAGCAATCGTAACATCATTTGTCACTTATAAGTGAACTTATAAATAACAAATAATGTCATGCTGACGTCCTGATAACATTATTACGATTTCTGTTCTGAATATTATCAGACAATTATCCACCAAATATTCGTAGCACATCTATAGAAAATTATATGAAATATGCAACATTTTTCTTCGAACTGTGGATAGTATTCTATTCGTGTATTCGTGATATTAAAAGGTGATATTTGCAGGTCTTTGAAGTACATTATATAATTATTAACATTGCATCTATTCTTTGCACTGCAATTCCTTCTTATTTCATTTGTATAGTTGTATTAATATATTTAATATATTAAATACTAGACGAGATGTTAAAATTAAACTCGTTATATTATATATGACATAACATACAATAAAGATATGATTTAATCTCATTAATAGCGCGAAAGAGGTGACTCTTTCGCGCTATTAATTCGAGATTATTCGTATAATATGCGATTATACGCGTACAACATAATGCACGTTCGGACATTTAATCCGCGGAAATGTGGAGTCACAGACAAAAATTCACATCAATGTGTATCTCACGCGCGGAGTCGCAAAACAAAGGGGCATCCCGCTGTAACATCTGTCGTTACGACAATTCAATGTTTTTCGCGTATGACGTCCGCTGTTACACGCGATCAGTTGATTTATCATGGAAGATATTACAAAATATACATCCGAACGCGTTTTTATATATCGAATACCGTAATGCTTTCATCTCGCATATATCCCGCGTGTTGCAATAAAAAATTACGCGTAAAGTATAATTGACCATCAAGTTATTACATATGCGCGGTTGTTGTACTTTTTTAAATAAAATTTTTGAGGAGACGAAAAACAAATTTTTTAAAATGAATCGATATTATTGGTTGCAATCTAAACGAGATAATATTTGACGTTGTCCTGTCGCTAAATACTATTATTTTATTTTGCAGTCTGTCACGTAGAAACTTTAGCTTCAGTAGAATTGCAATATTTACTCGCAGAGATCTCATCGAAATATAATTGTATGAATTATGTCTGTTTAATGAGGCAAGAGTAAAAGTCAAAGATCAAGATATATAAGAAGAAAAATGTAATTGTAGGGATGCCAGAGGACTATCCACTCATTTGCAATGTGCCACGTCGCACTCTGGCAGTCTAGGGGAATGATAGATGAGCATCAACTATGCTGCGCAAAGCGAGCTTTACCTTTTTGCTAAAATAATCTCAGACAAGGATTTTCGACGTGATGCCGTGGTCGTAGAGTATGCGATAATGGCCCGACATGCGCGCGCGATTAATGCATTATTACGCGCTCCACCGACACCGCTTTATCCTTATCGCCGTCACGCCGCTGTTGTCATTGTCCTGTTTGGCTTTAACTACTCGTCGCTCTAAAAGCTGAAGATGAAGTAGCAGCACGCTTTCAGGAGGTTTTGTCAGTTGCTCTTAAAACGATTCCTGGGCACTTGCTAGGAGTTACCTTCATAAGTCTTAAAAGAAACTGCCGGTTACATGAAATCTTTGACAAGAAAAAAAACTAAATGATGTATAAAATCTATTGAAAGCACGATGAATTTACAAGGTAATACAGTTATATTTATCTTTCGATCTTACAATCTATTTTTTGCTACATAAGTACTTTAAAGATATATTAGGTAGATGTATTAGGTAGATGATGAAGTCTCTCCGTAAAAAATGACTGGAATTGAAAATTTATTCTTTTCTATAGATATACTATGAATATAAAAATAAATGTTATAATACATAAAACAGTTAAATAAACAATAAAGTCAATATTTATATTTAACAATATAATTTTATAGTTATAATGAAAATTTTCTCATTTGATCTTAATTATTTTTTGATATATATCTACTTTTTAATAAAATAATAATGTTTGATTCGGATTTTAAATCACTTCCAAACTTTTTGTATTATACTCTCAAATACAATATAGAAAAATCTTTAATGTTTTTATAATTTTTTCAATTTGTTAAAAAATACAATTTAATTATTTCTCTCTGTAATTAAACAAAAATGAAAATAATTTCACGACATAAATTAGCTGTATAATAAAGCAAATAAAATATAAAGTTCAATAAAGTAAATAAAAACAATAAAATTTAATAAATTATATGTACAAATTTTTGTATAATCTCAGTATTTTTGTCCCTCTATATGTTGTAAATTCTCTTCGACGGATTGTAGTCCAGGATTCTTGGGAGAGATGCGATCGAATCGATTCCGTCTGTTAGTTATCCGCAGATTTTTTCCCGTGGAAATATATTTCTTTAAGTAATCACTTAATTCAGTCTCATAATTATTTTTTAATTTTTTATCATATACTTCTGATATTTGTGTAGTGCACTTATTCATTCTTTTCGATGTATCCTGCGAACGATTCTCTAATCCTACATTTATCTCCTTCAATTTTTCGTTAACGCTTCGTAGGTCGTTCACTGTAAGCCTAAGATCGAAATTCGACTTCCTCGAAGCGGCGAGTTCATCCTTTAAAGCCATCTTCTCTGATTTCAATGCGTTTAATTCCTCCCTAAATATCTCGAACTGCGACTTCAATGTCGCTTTCTCGTCTCGTAGATACATCAGTTCGAGTTTCAAAGCCTGAATCTCGTCCGTCGCTCTAGCGAACTTGCCGTCGTCCATCAAGCAGGAGTTGCGACTACTACACGAAATATCTGCTTTCATCTTCAGCGCTCTATTTTCAACTTCGAGCTGATCGATATCGAATGTCGCGGTTCTTTCGCTATCTTTAGATATATCCGGATTATTGAAATAATTAGAATAATTGCTTATTTCTTTCTCATGCCAGATATTCGCGTTTTCAAATTTCTTCAAGGTGGAACCACTAATTTCATCGTCATCTGAAACTTTTATCCACACTGGCACTGCATTTTCGGATCTATCTTCCACCAGTTTCAACGTAACTTCGGAATTTTTGGACTTCAAATTCGCCTGCTCTAATTTCAAAGAATTATTTTCGCTTTTCGATCTCTCTAGCTCGCTCTTTGACTCGTCTTTGATCACCGCTTTGTTCTTGTGACCAACGCGTGTATCAGATTCTACTTTGACTTCTGTTCCACCGTCCCTTCGTTCGCCAATTTCGACCTTTATACTCGTACGCGCGGTATCCGAGCAATTTTGTTTCTGTTTAATTTCGTTATGAGTAGCGAATCCCAGCTCGCAGCCCGTCACAAACGGATGCTGCATATCGATCTTCTTTAAATAATTTTTACGATCGTTATTTTCGTCGTGCAACGTGGCCGCAGTAAGTCGCAACGCTTCATACTTCATTCGCTGGATCTTCAGTTGATTATCGAGTGCTCTGCACTTGTTAGCGATTTCATTTATTCTTTCTTTCGCGTCGTCTCTCTCCTTCCTCAGCTCGACATTGTCCTTTTCCCTCGCGTCGTAGGTAGCCTGCAGAAGGGCATTTTCCGCTTTCGCTTTGTCATTTTCGACCCTTGATTTATTCAATTTCATGGAAAAATATTCATTCTCCTCACTCGCCTTATTCAATTGCTCTCGCAGAGCGACGTTCTCATCATTGAGCTCGTTAATACGCGTCGCGAACTCGTTTTTTTCTGTCAACAGCATCCGTACACGGTCTTCGGTCTCGGTATTCCGTAGAGACAGCGTATCCAAATCGCCGATGGCCTTCGAGTTCTCCGATTGCAGGCGCGCCGTATTAACAACCGCATCTTCGAGTTCCGTCCGCGCTCTCTCTAGTTCAAACTTTAAATTCTCCGCAGTAGCTTCGTGTTCGCTTATCTTCTCCCGAAGGCCGTTACGCTCGGACTTAAATTTGTTAACTTGATCCTGCAGCACGGCGCACTTGTTATTGGCATCGGACATCGACCTATCCAACAATTCTTTCTCAGACCTCGACTTCGACAACTCCTCTTCGAGTTCTTTCTCGTTCTGAAGCTGTTCTTTCTCGTTCTGAAGCTGTTTGACTTTATTCTTCGACGCTTTGTACTCCGCTATCACTCTGTTGAATTCTCCCGATGTTTCCTCGCTAGTATTTATCAGGACATTTAATCGATACGTCAACGACTGCTCGTTAGGTTCCAAATAAGAAATTTTATCCTCCGGCTCGGCCTTGTCGTCGATGTCTTCATCCGATGCGCATTTCAAATAACCGATTCGCTTGTCCGCCTTGTCCAGATTTATTTTAGGCTCATTTGACTCAGCTTTCAAGTACTCCGATTCATCCCTGAGGTTTTGTGCACGGTCTTCGCCATTGTCTCGTTCCTTCCCGCCGCTTTCCTTCTCCGAACTTTTCAATTTGCTCAGTCGTTCGCGTTCCTCCTGTTTCCCAAGTCCCTCAATTATACTTCTCAGTTTTACATTTTCATCGGAAGCGATCCCAAGTTTCGTCTTCAGGTCCTCTGTCTCCGCCCTAAGGACGGCTTTCAGCACGTTCTTCTGGGTAATAATATTCTCAATTTCCTCATCTTTCTCCTCGAGAACGTTACGCATCCTTTCCGTTTCCCCTAATAACATCTCTTTATCATCATGAAGGTTCTGCAATTCTTTCTTCGCTGCATCAATTTCAACCTTCATCAGTTGCATTTCCGCGACACGTCGTTCAGAATGATCGTGTTTAAGCGACAGCTCCAATATTTCTTGTTTCCTCTTTTCTACATCTCTTCGGAGAGTCTCATTTACCTCGCGTATGTCAGCGATAATCTTCTCATACTTCTCACGATCTCTCTTTAACGTTAATCCGATGCTTGCATGCTCGTCATTCAGTGCATTTATACGTTCGTTCTTTTCCAATAATTCCGATTTTAAGTACACGAGCATAGCTTCAAGCTGTTCGATTCTGTCACGTAAATTCGCGCGGTCATCGAAAATTTCGAGTTCCTTTATTTTACTGCACAATTGCTCAATCAAATCTTCTAATATCTCCGTTATTTTCTCATTGGTATTTATAACTTCCGGCAGAGCTTTTGTTTGTTTTAAAATAGCGATTATTGCAATTGATTTTCTAACAATATCTTCGAGTTCCGTGACTTTGATCATATATTGCGAGCTGCTGATGCCACCGATTTTGCAATATTTGTTCATCGGTTTTATTTTCAATTTTTCAATCTCATTGTCGATTTCCTGTAGAAAATTATTCAATGATGAAGCTGTTTCTAAGCATTTCTCGTACTGGAGATTCTCGCATAACCGTTTGTCTATCGGCACGTTCGATCGTCTAAGCTCCACGGACAGTACTTTCAGGTTTACTTTTAGATTAACTACTTTCTTCATGTATTTCAAACAGTCAGGATCGCCGGCGGCGATCATCGCTTCGCGATCGCTCTTTAAATTGTTCCTCAAGTCGTTCATCAAACGTTCGACGTGTCTAACAACGTCTAGGATATCCGTGGCGTCCGAACTTTCGCTATAGTTCGCATTCTCACGAATAACTTTCAGCCGGCCCATCTCTCCCATCAATTGTTCGGCGAGATTGTTCAATTCGCCGATTCTCTTCTGATATTCCGCGCTATTACCACATCTCGATCGCAGCATGGCTCTTGATCTGTCTAGCTTGAGACGCAGATTCCTATTTCTGGTCTTAAACCTATACAAATTCTCGCTAACGTTCACGAGTTCCTCCGACAAACCGATAATCATCTCAACGGTTTTGCCGATCGCATTAGCGAAGATTATTTCTATCGTCCGATCACCTCTCGCGAATTCATTCAGTTCATCCCTGAGTTGTTTCAGCATGACACTCGTCTCGCTCTCGTCAACCTCTTTCAATCGCTCCTTCAGATACAAAATTTCGTCGTTCATGCGTTCTCTTTCACTTAAGAATTCATTCTCAAGTATGGCGATCTTATCACCTATTTCAGAGCTAGTGATACGCATGATATCCTCCTCGGTTTTCGTTAAAGCGCATTTTAGACTCGTTACTTCATTCTCTAAAGCGTCGTTTGCCTGTTCCAACCGACTAATCTCCGTCCTCTGATGCGCGATCAAAGGGTCGATTTGCTGGTTATCGTTCCCATTCTTGTCATCTGCACGCAAAGCCATTTTCATTCGCCAGATATTACTCTTCAGTTTCGCGCTATCGTCCCGCCAATCTTTCATCTGCAGCATTACATTATGCAGCTTGTGCAATGTCGCAACAGCTATTCTGGCGATTCTCGTCTTCTCTTCCACGGCGACGTCAATCGCGACCACTGACAGGTAATCGTTGAGATATTTGCCACTCATTGCTGTTTTTTTTCAATTTATCAGAATTATGTAATACGTGACAAAACGCATTAAGTAATAAACTTCGCTAAATATTAGCTATTAAAAATTTATGTAACAAATATTATGTATATATTTATTGTTTATATATAAAATTTATGATTTTACCTTTATATTACCAGATTTTCGTTTAAGTTATCATTAATTTTTGAAAATATTCCGTCGAGGTTAGCGTTTATAAATCACTTATAAATATAATTAATTTGTATTATTTTATTAATTACAATGAAATATCAATATTTTGTATTAAAACATGCATGTCATGGTAACAACATCAATAACTTGCAGAATTTATAATTGTCTGTAAATGTTTCATCAACTTGAAAATTTTTATATAGCGAAATGACATTAACGAAATGCTTTGATAATTTGTGTGCTTTGGAATGTAAAAATCGACTTTATATATGCGATAAGGAAACAGGAGCACAGATATCTTCATGTTCTAGAATCCGTACATGTATGTGATACATCTATCTATTGTACGTTTTGTTAGAGCTAAGAGCCCGTTTGTTGTTACACCAATTCGATTAACGAAACGGTGATTTTGCACGAGTAATGCGGCGGACGGCGAGCAAAAAGGAGGCGGAAAGTTTCGTGAAGTTCCGTTAACCCCGCACCACACCCATGTTTTCCTCCTTCCTTTGCAATTACCGCGCAGATTTAATTGATGACGGGCCCTCTCGATAAGTTCTCGAACAGAACCGAACTGTAGTCCAAGTGCTCTCGAAACTCTCGAAACTTAAGAAGCGTTCAGTATCGCTGCACCAACCCTCAATATCGGAACACCTAATAAGACTGCTCTAACGAGGACTTTCGCCGGCCATACTGCGCGCAATTTAATTATAGCGACCGCTTAATTATGTGGGTCGTACGTAATCGGTACTTCCGGTTTCCCGGTGCGCGCGAACTTTACGACACGGAGAATTCGGTGAATAATGTACGTATCCTTTAGCATCTCTATTCAAAATGGTCATAAATTATCGACATAGTAAGTATATCATGCTCATGCATGAAATATCATTGAAATTCTTGATATAAATTCGATGACACGCGAAACAATTCATTAGATATATTATCTTGCTATATCATTTTGTCTTGCTTCATTATCAAAAAGTTTATCTATATTACATACATTTTTAAAATTAAATTATAATTATAAAATTTAATTCGATTATGATGGAAGAAAATTTACATCATAATGTCCTGTTAACTTATTACATTATGAATCGGTATTATTAAATCGAGTTATATCGATCTCACTGTCGATGTCACCGAATCGTGTGTCGAACTCGCTGGGAATAATATCAAAAATATGACTGACGAGTTTCACGAGTTTCCGCGCAACCTCATATCTCCATGCATAAAAAGATTTTATCTTGGCGGAGCTTTTTTACGGAACAATGATAGCGCACTCTACTACCGCGGGTTATCTATGAGTTGACCCGAGTCATAAATAACTTGTTTTCCATCCCGATAATGTTAGAGGTACATATAGTACAAAAATGGTTATCAAGTAACCTATACATTTTTTATGCGATGTCCTCCCCGAAAAAACGTCGTAACGATTATAGAGGCATTTTTAGGAATAAATTTGTGCTGTGGAACGTACGTCATGCAGAGAGGTTAAACGTGGTCCTCATAATTATATCAAATCATGGACGATCAATATGTACCGCCGTTTTGTTCATGCGGATGTCACGCACCGCGGCCGATAAAACTGATCGAATTACCGCCGCACGAGCCATGCTGTTGCTGCGATTACAACCCCTTTAGTGACAATGCCGAGGAATCGGAGATTAACGATCTACCGTTCGCTCAACGAAAATTGACGGTAATGAAGTGCCAGATGAAGAAGTGGCGCATGGAGCGGCTGCAGCTCGAGAGCGAAAATAGGTCTCTGAAACAAGCCCTACGATCATTCGGTATCGATGTTCCATTTCATAGTCGAATCTTTTCTCCCCCGCCTTTGCTCTTCTACACTATATTTCTTATAGAATAAATATTCTTTTATAAATTTTATAAGAAATTACCATCAATATCTATATATACGAAGAGTAATTTTAGCACGGTACTTTTTCCGGTGCGACACTATGGAACGGTTCTATAAATAATAAATGGTTCTATAATAAAATTTATTTATATATTGATTCTGGATATTTCGCAAAATATCAAATAAAATTCGATTATTAAGTTAAACGATTTTCCAATACAATATTATTTTATACGTTTCGTTTCTATATTTTTTATTATTAAGTTTTCATAGCTTTCTATCGATGTGCTCACCGCAAACGACCCATGTTTTCTTCGTCATATAAAAGAGAGTACCGAATACATTTCGGGCGGTCAAATAATTTCCCTATAGGTGTGAAGCCCGACGAGGTATTGGGTACTGATCCCTTGCTCATGCATTACCGCGAGGAAAACGAAAGGCTGCAGAATGCAAATGAGGAACTGGCAGAAAAAGTTCGCAACCTCGAAGAGAGTCTCGCCGAACGAGATTGCTGCGACGATCCGTGCGAAAAAGTTAAATATGTGAGGGAGAAAATAGCAGCACTGAGAGATCGTTTCGCTGCCGAAAAAAAACAGTACATAATACCTATTGACTATGAAATTTTGCTAAGACAGTTTAATGAGTCTTTTCTCCTTTCTACTCTTTCCTTCTGCATATTGTTTTAATAAATAATTGAGCCCAAAAAGGAAATATAATTGAGCAATAAGCGGAAGGAAAAAAAAGCTCCTATAAAATTAATATTACTTAAATTAATCGTTCGGGAATTGTCATAATAGTCAGAACAGACTTCTGTTTTATACTTTGCGAAGTTATATAGCTTTGAAAGGAAATTAATCACAGTTCGTCAGTTACGATATTTCCTTGAAAACCATCTATCTTCATTAAACACGGTACGCCAATATAATTACGTGCAAACTGTTGATATCGTGACAGAATGCGAGACATGATATCGCATCTGAAGTTGAAACTGGTGGAAGCCGAGGAGGATACTTCCTGTGCGGCATTAAATCGTTTGAGGGCAAAGCTTCGTGAGCTAATGAAAGATGGTCAGAAGGTTGATCAACAGGTGTCCGTGGTTGTCGAGAGATCAATGCAGACATCGGATCCATCAAAGAGATACGAAGATCTGTTACGAACAGAGCGCTTGCAAGCTGAACTGACGCAAATTCGTCGTTCAATGAAGGAAGTTGTTACACCGGTCTCAGAAGAGATTGTCGTATCTGCAGATGCGAAAGAAGAGGACGTATCGGCACTGTTAAGTCAGCTTCGTAATTGCAAAATGCTCCTGGCTGAATTGAAAATGCATTTGGATGAGAAGACGGCTTACACGGAGGCTTTACGAAGCGAGCTTGATCAACTGAAAGCCTCCATCGTCAGACCAGCAACCATGATAGACGAGGTAGTCGAGATGAAGGAAGAACTCGAGAAATCTGATGATAAGGTACCTCTCTTTATTTTTTCATATCTGTAAATACTCGTAATTGATTGCATGTGTTAAAACGGTGTGTTAAAAATCATGAACGTTTTATACTAATATGTAAACTCTTGTTTCGTTGAGATGAGACAAATGCTAGAGGATGTTTATACTTGTCTAACTCTGTAGTAGTATTCATGACAATTGGGTATTTGTTCGCAGATTGCCGAGCTTCTCGAAAGCCTGCGGCAGTCGGAACTGTCTGTGCTGGACGTGAATAAATTGCAGAGCGAGATCGAAGATATGAGGTCCCAGTTGTATAATCTTAAGACGGAGAAAAAGAAACTTCTCGATGAGCTGAAAAAGATACGAAGTGTAGTATACGAGAAAGAGCGTCAAATAAACGAACTGCATAACGAAAGTGAGATTCTGAAGAAGCACGTTGAAAGACTGAAATCCGAATGCGACGAATTAAATATTAAGAATGCATCGTTAGAGAAAGAAATCCGAAAAACACAAAAATTGAGTAGAGTGAAAGAGGAAAATAACGAGATGAAGAGCGAGATCGATAAGTTGAACGTTGACCTGTGTCGCGAGAAAGAAAAATTTCAAGTGGCGCAAAAAGAGCTAGAGGGCATGAGAGACGATTTGCATAGTCTCGGAGCTGAGAATGAATTCTTGAAGAAGACATTGGAAAATGCAAAATTGGAGACTAACGAACTTAAAGAAGAAAATGTTGCTTTGAAAAACAATCTTGATAACATGATTAAGGAACTGGAATCTTCGAGAAAGGAAAATAATAATATTAAGGCAAAGATAGATCAATTATTATCCGAAAATAAGTATTTAAGAGATGAATTAGAAAAACAAGTGGCGGGGACGGATCAATTAAAATCCGAAGGGATTGCATGGAAAGAAGGTTTCGATAGACTGTTACAAGAAATGGATAGATTAAAAGTTGAAAGCGATGAACTAAAGAACGAAAGTGCTGCTGTTAAAAGCGAAAGAGACAATTTGACAATTGAAAGAGACAACTTGAAATCCGAGAATGGTCTTCTTAAAGATGACTTGTCTAAAACAAATGTAGCGTTAGATGACGCAAAGAAACAATTGAACAAATTTAAAGTCAAGAATGAAGTTCTTACAGAAGAATTGAAGAAGGCTAATGTAAATAATAACAAGCTATTCGCGGACTTTGATATTTTGCAGAGCGAAATGGCAAAGTTGAACTCGGAGAACAGAAAATTGTTACAAGAAATGGATAATAGGAAAGAAGAACTAACAAAATTATTATCCGAAATAGAAACTTTGAAAAAGAAGGTAGATAATATGAGTAATAAATTGATGAAGGCAAATAACGAAGTTGTAAATAAGCGGCAGGAATCGGTCGAATTAAATAATAAACTGAAAGAGGCGAAAGTTATAAATGAACAACTAAGGGCAGATATTCACCAAACACAAGTAGAGAACAAAGATATTAAGACAAAAATGAATAATTATAAAAATGAAAACATAAAACTAAATGAATTGAAGGAACAAATAAATTCATCGACGGATGAAGTAAATAAATTAAGAGAACAACTTGACAACGCCGAGGATCGGATTAAGTTTCTTAAGGCTCAGCTCGTTAGTTTACAGACTGATAAAGACAAGATGCAGAATGAGATCAACGCTTTGCAAAATGAGATCAGCAAACTGAAATTAGATCTAAGTGCAGAATCTACTGCTAAACGAGACATTCAAGAGGAATTAGTGGCATTAAAGAATGAGATGAAAAATTTGATCTCAAAGATCGATGAGATGAAGGTGCAAAATCATGCCCTAAAAGAAGAGAGAGACACCCTCAAGAAAGAGCTGTTGAATCTAGGCAAGGAATTGTTGAGCCTAAGGGCTGCGAATGCCGAGATGATGAACCAGATTAATAATTTAAAACTGGGTATATCTGACCTTCAATCGCAATTATCTAAAGCGGAAGAAGATATTGAATATTGGAAGTTGGAAAATTGCAAGCTTAAGATAAGCTCAGATAAGTTATCCATCGAGAATGAAAAGACAAAGGAAGCTTTAAACGTCTGTAAGGTAGAGATAATTAGTTACGTATTCCTCCTGTAACTTCTTGTGCCTTTGATAATAATCACATTGAAATTCATAGGTTGAACATCAAACATTAGACAAGGAGATAACGAATCTTAGAAATAAGAAGATTAAGCTCGAGGGAGAAATAGCAGAGCTTAAAAATCTATTAGAAGGGCTAAATCTGTCTTCATTCGCCGAAAAGTCTGCTAAAGAAGAGGCTGTGGAGGAATTGACCAAAGTTAAGAATGAAGTCGTTGCTTTGAAAGAGGAACTTAAAATACTAAAACCAGAATTAACTAAATTAAGAACAGAAAACGATAAGATAAGGGATAAAGAGGAAAATTTATCCCGACAAGTATCAACGTTAAAGACAGAACTTGAAAACAAAAAGAATGAGGTATTAGCTTTGAGAATAAACAATAATACATTAAAATCAAAAATAAATACGTTAACAGATGAGAATAATAAACTAAAAAACGAATCAAATATGCTGATATTTGAAGTTGATGGTTTGAAACTAGAAAACACGAGTCTAAGGGAAGAACAACAGAAATTTGAGAAAGAATTTGGCAAACTAAAAGACGAGGACGATAAGCAAAAGGATGAGATTAAAAATCTGAAATCTAACTTGACAGCCGAACAGAAATTATCAGAAAAAATTAGATTGGAATTATCTACTAGCCAATCGGAAAACGATAGATTAAGAGCGGAGCTGGAAAAATTGCAAAAGAATTTAGATACTCTTGAATTGGCGAATGACAAGTTGAACAGTGAAGTAGAGGATTTAAAGAAAACATCGATCGACGCGCAGAACAAGGTGAACGCATTGCAGTATCATGTGGCTGCATTGTTAGAAGAGAAGGAGGCACTTCTGAACGAGTTAGATAGTTTACGAGCGGAAGTGAGTAGATTAGGTAAAGTTGTGTCGGATAAAGTTGCAAAGGAAGCTATTGAGAAAAAGGCGATCGTTTCTAACGGTGAATTAATGGAAAAGCTAAAGGCAGAACTAGATAAAATGCGTGTGGAAAATGAGAGTTTAAAGCACAAACTAAATAACGACGTAAATAAACGATATGCTTCTTTGAAAGACGAGAATGCTGCTCTGAAAATCGAAAATATTAAAATAACAACAGAACTCAATTTATTCAAATCAGATTTAACAAGAGCGAAGAATGACCTAGATAAGTCTAAGAATCAGAACAACGAATTAAAAGCAGAAATCGATAAATTAAAGAAAGTACTCGGTGATGCCGAAACGAAGATTAAATTTCTGGAAGGACAGCTTGTTGA
>Ga0157363_1000683_pt1:0-25000 | contig 26479 bp, 7 predicted proteins | sample AttsexASBM1_FD_111477 | JGI IMG/M metagenome (GOLD analysis project Ga0157363, IMG submission 111477) | Fungus gardens microbial communities from leaf cutter ant in Ribeirão Preto, State of São Paulo, Brazil - Atta sexdens ASBM1 | ecosystem: Host-associated > Fungi > Mycelium >... | reverse complement strand
TGCACATTAAAGTTGTAATACACAAATGCACGTAAAAATATGTATTCAATATAAATATAAAAACAAATTAAATCATAAAATCTTCAATACGTTTCATTATGCTTTCAAGTAAAATTTGTATTTTATAATTCGAAATATTTGTATTTTACTTTTATATAGATTAAATCAATGTACGGCTTTTAATTTTATTTCAACCGAATTCGCTATTAGAAATATAAAATATAGATATAAAAAGAATATTTCAAATTCATTACAGTTATGATCTCAATGTACGCAAATTGAAATTCATTATAATGCACTCCGAGGTTTTCTCAAGGTTTTAATAATTAAAATTTAGCTAACGCATTAGGATAAGATCTTATTAATTATAGCATAGGTGCACCCATATAAAATATTATATAAATCCGGTAGAAATTTCTACATTTGTTACATTAAGCAGTTATTGGACAGTTATATTAAGACGATTCTAAATTAAAGACTGATTTAATAAATTCGCTGTTTTATCAACTTATACATACAAATGATTTACAACACACATGTGTACAGTTTATAAAACTCAGTAAATCATTATATGCATTAATGTCGTACACACACATGACAACAAAATTTTTATGCACTCTTCTCTCTTTTACTAAAGCTCTTAAGTTCATTTCTAAAACCATAATATTATTCTTTCATATAATCCCTGTCAGATCTAGTCCGTACAAAATTTGTTTATGTCATATGAAAAAGTATAAAACTTTTAAATCAAAAGTATGAGCCAATGTAAGAAGACACTAGATAATAATGTATGAAATTTATATTATTAACAATATTATATTATTATTAACAATAATTGACAATTACAGCCGTTTTGGCCACAATTTAGGTCATCTTCAGTAACAATGAAATACTAACAAAGAATATTGAACGTTACATTACTGGGAGTACAAATTAGTTCGATCCGTTTCCCTAAAGAAGGCTTCAACTATTGTGAATGGTTCATAGTGACAGCTGATTTTGGCGGTTTCAGAGAGATTAAACATCTGTTAATAATATTCAGTTTATATCGCTTTGAGTTTCATCACTTGATTTTTACTGTGTTTGAAATGTCAAATTTTGTGTTAACCAAGCAGCATTTGGGAGATTTTGATTTTCTACTTTAATTGGAAGAAAAGTGCGGCTGAAGCTCATCGAATGCTTGTCGAAGTTTATGGTGACACTGCTCCAACTGATAAATCATGTTAGGGAATGATTTCGACGTTTCAAGGATGGAGATTTCAGCGTTGAAGACAATCTTCGTTCTGGATAGCCAAAAAAATTCGAAGATAAAGAATTAGAGGCATTACTCGAAGAAGATCAAAGTCAAACGCAAGAGGAGCTTGCAGAATCATTGAGGGTAACTCAACAAGCCGTTTCTGTACGAGAGCCATAGGAATGATTCAAAAACAAGGAAATTGGGTACCTTATGAATTGAAATCGAGAGATGTTGAAAGGCGATTTTTCACTTACGAACAGCTGATTCAAAGACAACAGAGATAAGGTTTATTGCATCGGATTGTGACTGAAGAGAGAAGTGGATATTCTACGACAACTCCAAGAAGAAAAAATACTACGCTAAGCCCAGTCAATCGTTGCCATCGACCTCAACACCACGGACGAACATTCATGGTTCAAAGATTATGCTCTGTATCTGATGGGAGGGTCTTGTTTACTATGAGCTGCTGAAACCTGGCGATTCCATTACGGGCGATCAGCTATAATTGATTGGTTTGAGCCGTGCATTGCGAGAAAAACGGCCGGAATACGAGCAAAGACATGATAAAGTTATTCTTCTTCATGACAACGCTCGTGTCGTTAAAGTCGTAAAAAAATATTTGGAAACGCTCAAATGGAATGTTTTACCGCCGTATTCTCCGGACATTGCTCCTTCTGATTACTGGTTGTTCCGAAGGATGCAAGTCACCGATTCACTTCTTTCGCAGAAATCGAAAATTGGCTCCAAAATTGGATCGCCTCCAAAGACGAGTCATTTTTTCGAGATGGAATTCGAAAATTGCCTGAGGGATGGGAAAAAGTAGTAGGCAGCGATGGACATTACTTTAATTGATCTGTTCATTCATTTTGTTTTGAAATATGCACAAAAAAACGGACTGAATTAATTTATACTCCCAATAAATTGTGATATAATATGTGTAACTAAGGCGCTTTGTAAAACTAAAGATATATCAGAGATATATGTATATGAAATTTTTATACAGAACATATATTGTTACGAGTTGGCGCCAAAAATCGATAACAAAACCAAAACTGTAATCCAATCGGTTTTTTGTTTTTCGTATGAAATTGTGCAGTTCGGATTGTTTTATTAATTTTAATTCTGGAAAAGAATTTTTAAATCTGTAAAAGTAATACATACGAAATTTAAGATTAATGTAAAAGTTATTGCATTCAATCGATAAAAACAAATGACTTTAAGATTCCCTTAAAAGAACGCTGAAGTGACTAAATTATCGACATTACAGCTGTATGAAAATCTCCGAATTGACTAAACGGAATCAAAAATTCTTTTACAAGATTAAAATAAATGCAAAATTAGGAGATGATAAAGCAGACTTTATATTAAAATAGAAAAAATAGTTAAAAACTTACATAACTTTTTTGAATTTTATTATAAAGTCTATTGTATTACCTTCTAATTTTCTATTTTAATTCTGTGAAAGGATTTTTTATTCAGTTCGGAGATTTTCATACAACTGTAATGTCGATAATTTAGTCACTCTAGCATCCTCTTAATAAGATCTTAAAGTCATTTGTTTTACCGATTAAATGCAATAACTTTTGTATAATATAATAATTACTTTTGATAAAACTGCATATCACCGATAATGTCACTGATTTCAATGATCTTGACATATGTTGTCAAGGGCATGACCCTAAGTGACTTCCAACAGATTTTAACTATCGCTCATTAGTTAAAAAGTTATTAACAAAAAAGTTTGAAAAATATAATATCTCTTTTCTATTATATGAAACAAAAATGAATAAATATTAAAAACAACAGATGCATTGATGACCCTTGATTTTGATATATATTGTTAAAGTCATAGCCCTGAGTGATTTTCGGAAGGTTTTAGCTCGCGCTCCTTATTTGTTAAAAAGTTATTAACAAAATAAATTTTATAAAAAGAGCACAAAATTTATCCCATCCTTCCTGCTTACAGGAATTAATGATTTCCACCACTCCTTCCCTCCCCCCGCCCCTTCTCCTGTCTAGAAACATATAACTTATCACGCGAACTAAGGTCTACCTCACAATTAGATAAGGATTAAATCTGAATTAAATCGGCGTGGGGATGCAAGGGAAGGGACAGAGCCTTTTCCCCGCCCACGTGTTCTTCCACTCTTTGCTTCTGGAGCAAAACAAGATTAACAATTGTTCTATTCCAAATAATTTCATGTAGAAAGAGGGACTCCTCCTCTCTCTGAATTCCCAGCTCGAACCTTGACTTAACGCAATCCTTACTTGATTATGAAATGGATCTCAGTTCGTGTCGGAAGTCGTGCGTCCCTTGGCAAGGGGGAAGAGAAATGAAATTCGCTTCGCGTGGAAAGTCGTACGCTCTTACACAAGGGAAGAGATGGGATGAAAGTCGCTTCGCATGAAAAGTCGGACACCTCTTGACAGGCGGAGGAGAGATGAAACTCGCTTTGTGTGAAAAGTTGCCCCTTCGCAGGAGAGAGGTGGGATGAGCTTCCTTTCCCATGTGCTCATAAGCAGAGGGGGAGGAGGAATGAATCTTACTTTGCGTGAAGAGTTAAATATTATTAATTAAGGAAAGGATAGAATATTACTTAATATTGTATAGCAGAAATGCAATGTTATTTTTCAAATTTTTTTGTTAACTTTTTAACGAATAACGAGCAATGGTTAAAATTTGTCTGATGACTTAGAGTCATGACTTTGATATCATATGTCAAGGTGATTAAAATCGATGATACAGTTTTATCTCATTTTTTTCTTTTTTACAGATTCATAAATTGTTTAAATTTAGATATTACTTCTTTATCCAATATGACGTCAGATTAGTGATGTTTACTTGATAAAAGTTTTGTTTCTGTATTTTACAATCTGTAGTTTAGGTAGTTGTATCGCAAAATGATTTTTCTTAAGATTTGTTTGAAGCTTTTAGTATTTGAAGATAATGATATTTCTCTATACATACATTTCATTTTGTGGGAGGGGGGGGGGGTAACCAAGCATGTTCAAAAGATAATTCGAAGTTAATATTTTTAACATGTGCAAGGAATTCCCTTGAGAAGCGATAATACATTTTCATAATTATAGCAAAAATGGTATTTAAAAATTCACTCAAAAATTAAAGGATTATACCATAGATAAATATAATACGAATCTCCTAAACCGAAGAAAATGGAGAATAATCAAACAAATAATAAAAAATCGTAGAAAGATACTTTATTACTTCACTAATATCCATCGCATATCAACTCATTCATAAATACCGATGCATAGAGAGGAAAAATTACAGTTAAAAAATTATTTATAGTGATTTATAACAATTTTTAAATAGTAATTTTTTTTCTCCACTGAACGGCGTCCTCATGCACTGGCGCTTCGAGCGATTGCCCTTTTCTACCCGGCCCCCAGGCCGCCTCTGTGCGATATAATCACCTTAAGAAATTGTGGTCCACAAATAATTTACACGAGTAAACAACGTTTTTAGAATTAGACATTTAATTAAAACGCTTTTATTCTACGAAAATATATGTATATGTGTGCATGAGATATTGATGTAATAATATACCATAAAGATATGTCACGTCACATTTTATTGATAGAACAGCAATTTCGTCGGAACTCTCTTTCGGACTTTCTTTACTTTAGGATCCCCTTTCTTCTATCTAGTAACTGAGAAATAAAGAAAAAAATACTTAAATTCTCAATGAAAATGTAACGATTTATCTACACACAATTTTATTTTACACACTTACTTTTATTGTACACAAAAGATGTGCAAAATTTGAACTCATTTACTGAACAAAAACAGGACAATAAATAAATTGTACATTTTAATTAATAACGATCTATTAATACTAAATAATAACTACCACAGTAAACAGTATCTACACAAATTATACATATTTTTATTATAGAAAAACTTCAATCATTGAATAAAACTCTATTAGGTTCTTGTCCATTTCCTACTTCTTGTTAGAATTGTTACAACTAAGTAACAACGAGAATATTAATCAGTAATTGAATAGATGTCTAAGAAAACTGTATACATTTCTACTAGGGAAATGCATATAGAATGACTTTTCTCAATTAACGATGAGAAGATTGCGGTAATGATTAACAATTGTTAATCATTATAAAAATTGCAAGTAGATTACGATTGTTTATAAATTAAATCTCATGCTTCCGTTCATAAAACCGCACACACTGATTCGATTTATAGTCCAAATATATGAAAATACATTCTCGATGCTTGTTTGATTATTTTCAATAATTACATTTTACGATAAATGTTTAATATCGCTTTGAAGAAATAACTACAATGTACTAAAATTAGAAAAAATTGCTAATGTTGTAACTAAAAATACAAACTTAAATTATATGAAAAATATTTATCAAGAATAATAATTTATCAAGAAATTAATTTAAATTTAATTATAATTTAATTATAATCTAAGTAATAAAGTAAAAAGATTTTTGTCGAGTGAGCAACTTATATTCTTTTTACTAATTTTGTTCCATTATCGCAAGTGATTTTAATTACGATATCGATTAATATTTATTAAAAATGATACATGACTTTTTTGTCCTTCGTCGTTATAACATCGCTTGTTTTTAATACAACAAGGCAGTACATGCTTCTTCTTATCCGTATCGCCGTGTGATTAAAATGGTTCATCGGACATGCTCATAAAATGTCAGTCGCCACTTAACACGACCTTTCCGAGTGCACTTAGCACACGATCGATAGATATTAAATCAATGCCATATAATCACACAAAACGAATTGAAGTGGAAATTTTACTCCGGACCGTATTAACTTACGATGCGTAATAGAATTATTGTTGGCATATGACATAAAATCGATGTGATTGTCTTCTAATCTTGACAGCGTCATAATTAAGATATGTCGTTCTTCATTCTGTTTATCGTATTTATTATTTTTAATTGAGTTTCGAAATTGTAAATTGATTTAAATGCAAATTTCTTGCTACGTAAATCGCGAGGGAAGACGAATAATTATAAAGAAAGAAAATTCAAGCTAATTGTAAGCTATAGATGAGAATTTCAATTTATTTGGCTGAATTGGCCATGGCGAATATCGATGAATGCGTCTTGATACTTTTATTATCCCGTCCTATTTTTGATTTTTACGATCGCTTTATTGCGCCCGATTACTGGGGCAAAATCGCTGTTCGCGATCTTATATTGTATCTTCGTCACAGCTTCGTAACATCCAAGAGCACAAACTCGTGCAGGAATGTTCTTTCATTTTCAACATGAAGAAAGATCTTCTTTCGGATATTTCATTCAGTGACGAATATTTTATGCTATCGAATTATTTTTTTTTTAATCAAATATCTTATTCATATTATTAAATACAAATATTTTATATTGAAGCACAATAATTTATGTTAAAACATTGCGTTCGAATTTATTGGAAACTGGAACATGTGCAAATTGTTTTGTTGAATTCGAGATTATCAATTTTATAGATTATGATTAGTCATCCTTCTCGTAATCAATATTTTAAATTATTGAATATCAAATCTGTTTCATTTGTACTATTTTTACTTCATTTTGCGTTACCGTTGTCAATTTATGTCTAATATAAATGTGGAAGCATAATCCATTAATGAATAAATTAATTTTTGTTTATTGAAGAAGAGCGATAGCTTGTGTTTGATAGTGAAATTAATAATAATAACATTATAATAGACATGACAAGATAACAAATTAATTTTTATACATTATAAGTATTATTACACAGTTGGTTATAAATATTATTACACAGAAAATTTAAGTGGAACATTTCTCACGTATCCTAAACAATCCAATTAAATTTTTATGTTCATTTAACACAAGATGAATATATTAGAAAGTAACACAAATATTATGTAAAATTAACATAAAAAATATAATTTGTAAGTAAATTTCTAGATTAAATTTAACATTGATATTAGATATATGAAATTAATGTATTTTATTCATTAATTTTTAAATTTATGTTTTAGAATATGTATTATTTTTATCTTATTTGTTACTTATAAATTAAAATTATAAAACAATAAAAAACATTTTGTATTTACGTTAATACAAATCCTTGTTAAAATTTTTGTGTTGAATTTTTAACATATCCGAATTTTAATTTAACATAATATGATTGTGTTATTTGAATATTTTGTGTTAAATTAAAATTTAATATTTCTCAGTGTTAAAATAACACAATTTATAGGTAAGTAAACAAATAACATAAAAATAATGTAATTTTAAAATATAAATTCTAAGAATAAATGAATAAAATATGTGTTCATTTATTGTTATAAATGTTAATTTTACTAAAGAAATATATTCTGTACAACTAGTTATATATTTTATATGTAAATAGGTATATACAAATATTTTATGTTATTTTCTCTTTGTAACAGTAAATATCTGTTAAATTTGTATACTGCATATGTTAAATATCACCGATAATAAGGCTACAAATGTAAAAATGTAAAAATAGCATCTAATTTCAGTTAAATTTAACATTATAAATGTGTCAATTTAATATGAAATTTTTAAGTTGTTTAATTGTCAAAGTATTACGCTTCTTGTGTAATTTTATAAATAATATTTACTTTCTAACATATTCATCTTATGTTAAATTAACATAAAAAACTATGTGACACATGTGAAATATGTTAAATTTAACACAAAATTTTTTACTATGTAGAATTGTGTTTAATACTAAAAAATATTTAATATAAAATCAATTATAAAATACTCTGTAAATTCAATTTAACACAAAATATATTCAAATAACATAATCATTATATTAAATTACATAATCATTATATTTAATTAACATTTGGATATAAAAATTTAACATAATTTTAACAAGGATTAGTTTAATATAAGATGTTTTTTACTATGTAATACATTGTTGAAAACTTTAGGTGTGCATTTTTTGTCTAGTTGAGTATCGCAAATTTTAATTGTATTTTTTAACATATCTGCTTTCTAAATTTTAGCTTCATTTCAGATTTTTATGATTCATTTTTAGTATCCCTTTGTATCCAAACTTTGCTTCCCGCATTTATCAAGTCATGAAGTCGAACCGATGAATTCAGGCGGGCCAGAGGCGAATGTTTTCTGAAAGCACTCTTCGACATCGTTGCGCTCGCTGACTGAAACAGATCTCTTCGTCTTGAGCGCTTAGTTTTGCCGCGTGTACGCGAGCATGCGGAATCGTGGTGAGAACGCGGAGAGTCGGCCGAAATTAGATCACTTCGCGAAGTCCGCTGGAATTCGTTCAGCGTCCCCGAAAGTCACTTGACTGGAACGAGCATATTTTCCTGCACAACACACAAAATATAATAGCAGCGACAATTGCCACGTAATTTGATTTTTCTAAGGGAAACGAAATGATTGTTCAGTTGAGGAATAGTGTCGAGGAAGATTTCATGATATTTCTCAAAAATATCTTTTTTAATTGAATTTGACTAAAGCCGGACTTTTCCTCGATTTTAAAGATTTCAATTGAAAAGTAAAATATTTTATATCGTGTGAGAGAATTCAATACAGTCGTAATCTCTTGTGATTTGTTGGAAATTAATGGACTGGAATTCGAAAACTCGAAGGTTCCTTCTAATTGTAAGTCTATTTTAATGAACATCACCGTTACTTAAAAACACTTTAAATCGATCTTTCTGCGAGAGCTAACACTCAAAATGTGATTAGAGGAAGCTTTATGAAATTTGCTGAAATTTACTTGACATTCCCAAAGATGCCTAAGGCTATCCGATTGGAATCAGTAGTCAACATTCAAAATTTTTGTTTTAACACTATACAATCGCACTATATTATCGTCGGTACTTCGAAGTATCGAAAAACTCTTACCAGGAAATTTTTCAGAATTACATAAAAATCGATTACAAAAAAATTGAAACGGTTTAAACTCTCCTGCCATATTGAATTGATTAATTTAAGTTCAAAGCAATCTTTCAATTCCACATAAAATCACAAAATTGTAAATTGTAGCAAATCTTATTGCTTGCTAGAGACATTTGGAAATTAGAAGTAATAATGTAAATTGAGCATAAAAGTGCTACTCAAACAATAGTTCTACTGAATAATTTAATAAAAATGTTCATGACCGATGTAGCGAGTTAGTATTAAATTTTTAAATAATTTTTAAATTTTTAAATAAGAAGAATATCTCTTTAAACATACACATTCAATGCTTCTTCAGTTCTATTATATCTCGAAAGCTTCGACTTAAATACTATTTCGATCGAGAGTGAGACCTTTTGTATGCAAGAATCACGGAAACAACAAATACACAGACTAATCGATTGAACTTTCCATAAAGACGACATAAAACTTCCTCTTTGTCCTCATGAAGATGTTTACGAAGCTTTCCAGCATTCGACAGATGTTTAAACAGAAAATATGATCGTACTTTACATTTAGCATAAAGATTTTTATATTCGATTTAACATAGAATTTTTCAAGTTAATATTTATAAGGATATGTAAAGTCGACTTTTTAAAGTCGAACATATGTTAAATCCGATCCGATACGATAAATAATAAATTTCTTTCTAAATCTTTCATTTTATGAAAGATTACTAAGTAAACAACCATTGAATCGAGAACAGAGAGAAACTGATGGGAGTTTGTGGTGCGTCCCACATATTTTCTTTTTCGAGATATCAGACGTGTAAAGAATTCTTTGAAGGTAACATTTACTTTGCCTCTAGTGTTTGCTGTCAACTGCAAGTACTTTACAACTTTGGAAATTTCAATCAACTACGGAAGTTCCTAATATGAATATCATAATATGAATTTTATTCCTCGCATCGGATACTTCGAAGAGACACTTGGAAATCGTTTAGCGAGGAAGTTCGAAAAAACGCAATAGTGAAACAGATGGTTTTCGCAACATTGTTTATTTTCATCCTTGTACGCATGCTAAAAGTAAATTGAGATATCAGCAGCAGTGGTAGCGTCCGAACAAGGTCCGCCACGATTGAGAATGACACTGGAATTCTTCATGAGAGTATCTGGAACCATGATGCGCTCATATTTTTTAAAGGGAAAGAAGCAGAAGTTTGGCTCGACTTTGTCGACGGTAATCGATATTTATATTATAATATTATTTAATATTTTATTTTAATAAAATTGTGGGAAATGTATAATTACCTTTCATACGAATTTATTAATAATTATTCCTTTTGCGTCTATAGGCGCTTTTAGATGTTCCATTGATGTTGTTGAGAGGGTACTGCTGTCGCCTAAAGGCGGTAAATTACATTGTTAAAATAGTACTGTAGAGATCTAAAAGTGTTTAATTAACGTTAAGATAAAAAAATATGATGTAGGATTATTGTATAGATCCGTATTGAAATACAACATCCAGTAAAGTATTATTAAAGTTATTATTTCCTTAAAGTTAAATTTTAACATTAAATGTTTTTACAAAAATTATTATTATTGAAACTGTATTAATTATTACTTTTATAATAAATACTTATACTTGAACTTAAATAAAAACATGAATTCATTAAAAATTTTTCTTTAATGTAATATAATTTTGTGTTTCCAAAATGAGTGCGATATGTGTCAAAGAAGTTCCGCCATCTATAGCATCAGTCACGGCTGTATGTCTACTGTCTACTGCGTTTTGCTCTAAATTTTGTTGCAGCGAAAAAATTATTGTCAAATTATATAAGATCGTAAATGTATTTCAGTTCAATCTTGTGCATTTCTAGTTGTCTAATTAAAATTTATTATTACTTGCTTTACCAAAATTTAATTACATTGATTTACAAGATTTTTGTTTCTCCATAAAGTAAAGCGGAACTATTCTGTCAGTGTCAACTTTAAAATAATACGAAGATTTACAATAACAAACAATATCTCTTTGCAGTGATATGTTTATAATTATATTATACATGATTGCTCTTTGAAAGCAAAAACACAATCTTTAAATAATCAACATGTTCTGTTCAAAAACATAATCGCAAGAAAAGGACGAAAGTGCTCCTCTTTACCTGAACGTGATTCTTATGTTATATTTAGCTGTTGAAAAAAAATATAAAGTTAAAATAAATCATAAAAGTTAGGACATTTTGTTCTCGATCGTTAATATCACTAGAAGTGGAAATTTTATTCTACTTTTATTTTACTCTTTTATTTATATTAGGTGTAGTAAAAAGAAATCCATTATTTTTCCATTCAATTTCATGCAAAAATAATGGATTTCTTTTTACTACACCTAATATTACTAGTATCGTTATATATAGTTTTCCGTCGTTTTTATATATTACAAGAAGTGAAAATTATACAGTTCCATAGTTTTTTTTTTTTTAATTATAACGGAAAGAATCAATGTATGGATTTTAAATGATTTTCAAGAGTAAATTCTTTAATTTTAATTATTGACTGAAGTACATTATGGACAACATCGTTTTTATTACAACTGGCGTGACTCTATTAATTTTTATCATTGTGACATTTATTACATCACTTATTATGTTATAACTTATGATTCGATAAATCTAAATGTGACTGATGAAAACTGTGTAAGTCGAAACTAGTTTCGCGTTTCTTTAATATTAACTGAACACATTAAATTCATTTTATATTATTTAACATCCAGTATAGTCGTCTTTGGCCGTATTTTAATTTAAATTTAAATTGAGTCTTTATACAATAATACTTATTTTGAGGCTTTCACGAGTATTTTCTTTAGAGAGCCAAAGGGTTTGCGGGTTATCACTGTGTTGTAATCCGTTGCGTAAGCCAACAGATACTTTATATCAGTGCGTTTCTCACCCTGATGAAGTGAAGAACGGTAAGATTCATGAAATATTGACATTAACAATGGATATACACGGTAAACCCCTTGGTACCTCTATTAAAATACATTATTTTGAGAAATCAAGAACTTTATTTTTCAAAATATTCTACGAAATTAAATAATTTACAACTTTTTTCTTTTACTTTACGGAGCAATAAGTCTATAGGAATCAGATGTTGAAAAATAGAAACTCTATAAATCTTTGTGTAACCTTTCATATTATATATGGTCAATAAATTTATTATTTTTATAAATTACTTAAAATTGTATATAAACAATAAAAGAGATTATATTATTACATTTATTCGCGTATATTATAAACAAATATTTACATTTCTTGTAGTTATATATTTGTTATGAATTTGCGTTAATACAAAAGAAATACAATTTTCTAAAAATTGAAGACTGATAAAATTTCTTGACTGATAAAATAAAAACGTATTCTTTTTCAATGTAAAAAGCCCTACAAAATATAACTATTATTTGTTGAGAAACAAATATTGATAAAAATTCGTTATTTAATGTTTTTATTCGTCAATATTGTGATTATCTAAATTAATAAAAAAGTTCTTAATACGAATCTGTATATTTAATCATTATTGTTTAAATATTACAGTGAAATCGAATTAGTATTTCAACGACGCAATTCGTGTTTTACCGAGTTTACTTTCGCAATATCTATATACTTTTCTCTCTCACATATCATCTTAATCTATTCACATTGTTTATTCACGTTTATCAGGGCTATCAAGCATGAACATGCTCGTCCAATTTGCAATAGAATGGTGCATACGTTCCGCTTGGTATCGATCGTAATATTGCGGTGCAAATCCAACAGATGTATTTATTCCCGGGCTGACCCGTTATGCATTACGAGGCCGTATATCTCAAGAACGCTACAGGAGCTTTGACAGGAACTTTCTTCCCGTTAAACGGATTATAACTCCGCACTGTCGCCGATGTGACTCATTTTCAAGATAGCATGTCAAAACGCGTTCACGTGACGAAAACACGTTCAATGCGTGGAATGTCCATATTGCAAATGTCATTGTCTCGCGATGCTTGATCAAATTAGTTCAGGATAAATTCCACCTAATTTTAGATGATGACTTATAGTATTTATGAAACGCTATCATATTCAAGAAATGCTTCAATAAAATTAGCATAATCAATAACTATAGTTTTATTTTTATCGCTAAAAAATGATTTTGAATGCGACGCTTAAATTTCCTGTTTTACTAGTACGACACTATATTTATTACACGAGATCGTTATTTACGTAACTCAAAGATTTTCCGAGCTTTGTGCACGGAGATTCTAAAAGTTACTTTAAAAGCGTTCTTATCGCTAGATAGAAGTTACAAATATTTTACTTGTCGAGTACATATTTACGCAAGAAATGAGTCCGCCATGTGTCTGCAATATTAATCCAACCGTAGAGAAGTTGGGCCGTAAAAGAATCGCGAATTGCCTATCGTAAAATGAATTAACTGTTGTATGACTTTCAGTAGAAGTATTCTGAAATTTGTTGGAGATGCGCCCGTTTTTTTTGTCCCCACGATTATTTTGCCATCGCACAAAATTTTAAAGACTTCTCTTCGATTTCGCATCAAAAGTCTTTGCGAATCCCTTTTACAACGCAACAATTGTGACGTGGGTGATACCAGAATTTTTGAAAGAATATCAATTTTGTGTCATTACGCTTGTAATATTTTTCACGCTTCTTATTTCTTGGCTATTTTTCCTGATTCATTGAACGTAATTGATAGATTATGATCACGTAATGCGATAGTTACTCAATAATTCCAGATGGCGCGTAACTAGCTAATGCTAGTTCCACCTCATTCTCTTTCGTATGTTCGATTACTTCATCTCCATTACATCCAAATGAAGCATCTTAAATTGAGAGGGAATTTCACACAAACATCTTCATAAATTAATAGGTTCACCGAGTAATAAATTGCAATTATTATGCTAAAAGATTCTTTTCTTTATTTTTTCGCCATTTGATAAATTACTTATTTAACATTGTATTTGGAACTTATTCCAGAATTTACAGAAGATAATTGACAAGACTTAATCTTCCGTGATGTTAAAATCTATAACGCAGTTATTGAGGCTATCTGTAACACTCATTTAATTTATACTATTTAAAAGATACTAATTAATTTGAAGGATCAATTAAACTCATATTTAAACAATGAATACTAAATATATTTTAATAAAAATAATTTAAATTTTTGCAAATGTAACATACAGAAAATTGAATTGTTTGACATATTTAACAAAAGATTTATAACTAAATGAATCTAGTATATTCATTGTCAACTGCGGAGAATTAAAGAAAGAATAATACAAAGATAAACAAGGAAAAATTAATTTTGAAGAGAAAATGGATGCTATTTTGATGCATTTATTAAACTAGATGGCATGTGTTTTCAGAATTCGTTTTACCAGAAAAAGATCCCTTGTAGTTTATAAAGGACGGTACAAAGTATTGCAATAACTTCAGGTCATTGGAATGAGGTCATTCTCGTGATTCTTCTCTCCTAACATCGGGCGCATGAATAAAACATGACTTACCTGAATTTACATTCTCGCGGCTGTCTCTGACGAGCCAACCGAGTTTCTACTTCGCCCTTCCCTAACCCACTCGAGTACACACTTTCTACCAGATAGAAGCTGATAATAAAAAATCGATAAAGAAGCTAAAGAAGAAACTAGCGAACTATCCTGAATCTTTTTTTTTTTAAATATTTGTAGCGGAATGGATGTATTTTTATTGAATGTTGAACGTCTAATAAATTGAATTGGAGAGAGATCAAAATGTATAAAGTATAATTGTGTTATTCCAAGATCAAAATTCGATGACAATTGCGTAAGTTTAATAAAAATGTCGAATTTTTTAATCTAGGAAAATATATGCTAAATTTTTTAAAAAAGAATATGCAGCAACATATCATTATTAAGAAGGGCAGGAAAAGTAAATAATAAGTAAAAACTATAATAATATAAAATAAAGATTTATAATAATTAAAACTAATAAAGAAGATCAAATAAAAATTGAATGCAGAAATTGATAAAATAGTAAAATTTAAAGTAGACTAAATTACAGCAATTCGAAACTTTATTCGAATATACGAAAGTATAGAACAAAGTGTTAGTAAATATTGGTCCAATAAGATTCTTTTGAATAAATATTTTAATTAGTAAATACTCGGAATCACCAGCATAAGATACCAGTAACGTGATAGTAAATAATGATATCCCCATCAGCAATATCCTATTTTCCATTTTTATCAGCTTATCGGTCGCTTATCCGTCGGAGGGTTGATAATAATAAATCAACGAGCATAGAGGGATGAAGAAAGAGGGAGTAAACTACGACTGCCCAGGATAGGATCGTCAGTTCGTGTTACGAGCCTCTCAAGTCCGGATTACCGTTATCGAACTCCGGAACTAATTCTTGTTAGATTAGATTGAAAAGGGAAGACGGCTCAGTGTTGTACCTCCGATCTTTCACGGACCAAAATATGCTGGTTAAGGGTGTGACAGCGGTGCTACCTTAACCGCATATCGCTTCTCGGATACCTAGCCAGCCAACCTCGAGCCAATCGAACGCCTCCCTTCGTCGAGCCGCATTGCATCAGTGTTAAACTGACGCTCCGACGATATTCTTCCGGTTCTTCCACGTTCTCGCGCGCCATAAACAAGCGTCCCCGATTCCAAGCGCCGCGGGATCGATAATTCAAAATATTACTCGTGTTTCCGATCCATTTCATTGCGCCTGAAGTTACGGATTCAAAAATTTTTATTCGATGATCGATAGTGATTGTTCTTGTAGGTAGATTGACATTTCTAGCATTTCTTCCGATGCTGTGTGTTCGGCGCAGAATATTACGTGCAAATCGCGATTTTCACGATTTATATCGGAGCTCGGCAACGATTATTCGGTATGATGACGGAGACAAGTATGAAGCTTTGAAAGAATTGCGGATTATCACAGTGAATTAAGTGAATAAGCTCTTGCTCGAGCACGAAGCCAGGTGTTTAAAGCTCACTCGTCTGGCATTTGTGATGATAATCTCTTGCGTGAATACTCAAACATCAGCGAATTGCTCGGAAGACAATAGGGAGTAACAACTCGATCGGGAAGAGTTTCACCAACTTTAGTGGCGATGCTCTCGGAAATGTGGAACAACGTGATTCGAAAGATCTACTTTCATCCACCAGCTGGATCGGATTGACGAAATGGATGTACGGGAAATTTTGACGTAACTTATCCCCCTTGGGCAGATCTCCTATCATCAATTTATTATATCTTCATCAATCAATTCTCGGTCAACTGCACGCGGTTAAATGGCAGAGAATTTATAATAAATAATTTGAAACGCTTCTGTACTAGACGTATCAGCAAACAATCGCTTCCTATTCTTCTTCAGTGTATCTTGTAAGAGATGTGAAAGGCTCATATAGCATCACGTTTTACGTGCTCTATAAGTGTATTTTATTCGCAATGCAATTTAGCACAAACAATATTGAGCTGATAGCAACGTTACACTATGTATGCCTGCGATAATGTTACTGGAACGTTCGTCGTGAGGTACATAAACGACATACTGATGGAAAATTTTCTGTTATTTCTCTGAAACGTGACATATAAAATACTTTATCGAACCATGTTAAATTTATATCGTATAATACGATGGAGACTTCTTTTTCGACAGATAGTATTAGATGTGGGAAAAGTTCGTGGCGTTTTTCCCGTTACATCTAACGGGAAAAACGCCACGAACTTTTTCCCACCTAATATTTTATGAAATATTTCACTCTACGTGATGATTTGGAGTGAAAAAATGTGAAAGAAATGATCTTATTTCAAAATTTTAATATTGCCTGTCGCAGGTGCTGTCCCTCGGAGCAGACATTCTCCCGGCGTACAAATTACAATCTCCCAGAATCCATAAGTGGACTATATTACACTACTCGCCGTTCAAGGCAGTCTGGGATTGGATTATATTATTACTCGTGATGTACACCGCCATATTTACGCCGTATGTCGCCGCCTTTGTTCTATCGGATCCGGATTACAACACCAGAAAGAACAAGAAGTACAGTGATGACCCCATCGTTATTATAGACTTTATAGGTGAGTCATTATATCAAAATTGATTATTTTATTTTTAGTCTAAAATTGTGCGATTAATAATATTCCAAAATAATTTAAGAATATTAATCAGGACGTTGGTTATTATTACAAGTGCAATTATCACAGTAACCATAAGATATCTTTTGTCGGTCAATTTAATAGTGAGATGGTTTAATAATTGCCATATCTCTCTCTCTCTCTCTCTCTCTCTCTCTCTCTCTCTTTCTTTCTTTTTCTCTCTCTCTCTCTCAACATTTCGAGACTTGAATGAAATTTATAATAGAAGTAATTAAAGTATAAAAACGTTGAGACTATTGCAAATTATAATAATAGTGATAACAATTAGCTTTAATGTCGATTAATTTTATTAGTGATATGGTTAATAATTGCCATAGCTTTTCGGGACTAGAGATAGATTTTATAATAGATAGATTTTATATTTAAAATAAGGACATGCCTATTACAAGTGCAATTATGATAGTAGCGGTAATAGTTTTTATTTTTTAATAGTGAGAGATCGTTTAATACATGACTCAGCTTAACTTTTTAAAATTAGAGTGAAATTCTATAATAGAAATAGGTAAAATAAAGACGTTGAGAGATTATTACAAAAGATTATTACATTTGCAATTATAATATAATAATAATAGTGATAATACACTGGAATCTCATAATAGCGAATCTCGAAATAGTGCGAAAAATCCTTTCCGTGAGTAACATGAGTGAGGAGTAGTAATATCCACTAAAGTCTTAAATTTTATTGTTTTGAAGTGAGAGGGCATCTTCATTATAGTGTTTAGACTCTGCGCGCTATTACGAGGTTTCATAATTTTTATTTTCGGTTAATTTAATAATAAGATGACTTAATAATTGCTTTAAGTTCAACTTTTCAGTGAGTGAAATTAGAATTTCACTAGAACGAAATTCTATTAATTGAAATAAGCAAAATATTATACATACAAAAGCTATTTAAGAGATAAAACTGACTTTTAGAATATTGTTATAATTGTTATATTATTAATAAGTTGAATTTGTATTGACACTCGAGTAGCACTGTATGATGTTTCATACAATGTAGGATAACACGTGTCATGACTGTGACAATAGAACGGAAAAAGAGATAATAGTACGAGAATAGAACAAATGGAGAAGAAATCGGAGAAATGTTCAAATGAACAGTTCTGAAGATGTTATGTCTGATATTATTTCGCTTCAAAGATCGGCTTTTATTGAAACTTTGAAAAATGTAACACTCGATATCACCGAAATATAGAAATAAAATAAAAATTAATGATGGTTTCCTTTGATAAAAGTGAGATATATGATAGACATTATATGACAGTAATCTATATATTACAGTAATCGTATATTAGGTATGGGAATAAGGTTCCGCTCAGAGAAGAGAAATATCGTTAGTAGCACTGCTTGTGTGTTTGATAAAACGACAATACATGTATTTGAAAGATATGTGTTCAAGATTTTGAGCTCAGTAGTTGGCATTCGAAGCGATTTGTTTAAACCAAGCTTTAAAACAAAAAAGGCCGGAATGAGACAATAGGCACGATAAGCTGATTCTGCTATATGACAACGCTAGGCTACACGTTGCAAAACCGAGAAATACTTGGAGAAGTGGAAAATTCTGTCCCACCCGCCGTATTCATCGGACATTATTCCTTCAGATTTTCATTTGTTCCGATCCATGAAATCGGCTCTTTCTGGAGAGCGATTCAATTCTTATGAAGATATGAAAAAATGGCTTGGATCGATTCCAAAGAACCAGATTTCTTTTTTCAAAAAATCCGTTTATTATCTGAATGGTGGGAGCTAGTTGTCGCTTCCGATAGAGTATACTTTGAACGAACTCACTTTATATTGTTTTGTTTAGTAAATATTAAATAAATACAATAATACATCTTAAATACATATTTTTCATTAAAAAAGAGCGGAAACTTATTCTCATACCCAGTATAAGCAAAGAATGGAAGGAACTCGTTACTTGTAAGTAACGAAGTTATCTATTCGGTAACTTTATTGGTAACTGCGTTACATTTTTTTGATAACAGTAATGAATTTTACAGTTATTTTTATCGTTACTTTGCACATGATTAGATATGGTTCAGTTAGAACAAGCCTCTCATAGCGCTTGAGACTAGAAAGTCCTTGCTCATACAACACAAAAACATTACAGCAACATTGCAAAACTATTTTACTGCAAAATTGCAACATTGTAAATATTTTAGCAACATTGCAGCAATGTTAAAATGCTCGTTTCAGAAATATTATATACGTAATGTTGCAGCAATATTAAAACATAATATACATATATGCAACATTAGATTTTACACACAATAGAGAAATACTTGCAGCAATATTGCAGAAACATTGTAATAATGCAGTAAAATTGCAGCAACCTTGTTATAATATTACATTGTTAATGCAATATTTGTTATAATATTTTGTATAAATTTAAATATAAAAAAATTAGAAATTAGAAAATAGGAGTTAAATGTAACATACAATAGATACAAATAAAATATGATTTCATAATTTTGATTTAATAATTAATTATGTCTATATTTTATATGTCTTATATCTTATGATTGTGTCCATTGTGCGTTATATTTAATCCTTATTTCTAATTGTTTTATATCTATAAATTATAGGCATAATTCTTATAAATTATAGACATTGAGTACGTTTACACCCTTATGTTTTCTAATTTTTAAAACTTAAAAAGAAAAAGACGAAAAATAAGTTGGACTGGAGTTAAAAGTAATCTACATTAGTGGAAATCGGCTTTAATCGGATTTAATACATTCTTAGTAAGAAACTATCCAGTCATTCCATTCTTTCGAAAAATATAGCTATGATTGGTCAGTCTCATAACATACAGATGTTATCCGATTAAGTGTGCTGTGTGAACATGATTCATTAATTCTTATTCTTCCATTATATATAGATTCTTATTTTATTAGGTTATAAATAAATCAATATATACAAGTCTTAACACTCAAAGCGAGCTTTCCAGCAGAGGCACAAATCGACACAAGAATCATTTTGTCTTTGTTTCTTACTGATTGTCGAATAAGAACAGAATGACTCTTGTGTCAATTATTTATGTCTCTTGCTGAAAATATTTTTAAAATAATACTGCAACATTGCTAAAATAATATTGCAAAAAGAAGTCTTCGCAATGTCTCTACAACATTGTATTACAATATGCAACATTGAAATATTACAGCAATGTTGCTACAAGTTTCTGTGCTGTATGGAAAAGTAACAAAGAATTACTTTCTCAAGTAACGAATGGTCGGTAATTGCACGAGTTACTTTTAAAAATCAATAAATAGTAACTTGTTACTTTTAAAAAGTAACTTTTCATTCCCTGTATATGAGAAATATAATCTATCTATATGATAGAATATATTCTATAATTATAAAAAATATTAGAAAGTTATTGATTTCTTTTGAATATATCAATTTATTTATATTTTTTTAGTTGATGTCACATTCATCGTGGACATCATCATAAATTTTCGCACGACATTCGTCAACAGCAACGATGAGGTGGTCTCTCACCCTGGTAAAATTGCCGTCCATTACCTGAAGGGTTGGTTCATCATCGATTTGGTAGCTGCCATTCCCTTCGACCTCCTACTTGTCGGCTCGGACACTGATGAGGTAAGTCTCGTCGCACGCTTTGTATTATCTTAGATTATCTTTCTACCAAGTCGAATCTGGTGTTCAAGAGATCACATTATCTCGATTATATTAAAACTATCATTTATAAATTCTTTAAAGTTATGGAAATGAAATTGTATAAAAAATTTGTACTTCATATTTTTAATCGATTACATTATGTGTATACATATCCTTAAATTCAAACAAATCAGAAACAAAGAAGATAGAATGTAAAAAAAAACGGATTCGTGAACGCCAGATTATCAGACAGAACTTTCTAGAATGTCGGTGTTAGCTGGTAAATATGATTAGGATGACATGCCGAGTCCAAGTTACGTGCCCATAGATGTGACTTTACCGAACTGGTGCTTAGTTCGTTTCTCCCATTTTTCTCGGTGTTGAATGATTTCGTTTTTTTTTGTCGAGAGTTAGTCGAGTCGTCGTATTAATGTGCACACAATGTATACGTACAGGCGGCGAGATGTTCTAAGATGGCTTCTCGCTGTCTGGAACGATTTTACACAACGTTGAACGTATGCTATACGTGCGTCATGGATCAATCATATAGTGAGGCTCGATTATCTATTTCTACATTCAAATTTGTGTGAACAGACAGAATTATAGCTTAACTCACCGATAAGTAATTATGCCACGTTTAGTGCCAATTATGTCAATCATAAAGTTGCGTATTACGAGATGCGACGTGCGTAACTTGATATAGATGAACAATCCTTTTGTCTTGAATTGACTCGTATCTGTACGCACACGTATGCATACATTCTTCATAAATATGTAAGTAAATATAGTTTGTCGCTGTGAAAACTTCTGCTCTGATTGTCAAAGTATTAGACTATACATATATCAGGTTTTCGTCAAAGTTTTTTTCTACTTTTTTATCATTTCTTTTTTTGTTCGTTTAAGTGATTCTTTTGGATTTTCTCTTATGAGTTTCCTATGAAACTTTTCTTACAAGGTCATTATTTATCTCTCTCTCTCTTTCTTTCTCTCTCTCTCTCTCTTTTTCTTTTTTCTCTCCCCTTGATTTGTGTGAACGATACCGGTGGGTAATGAAAGTAGTCTATATAGAGAAAGAACGGTGAACATAAATAACTCTTCCTGTAATTAATTTAATTTATCGCTGTAAGAGAGACCAAAATACCATTTGCATCCCCGATTGACTAGTTTCCATAACAAAGTAATTAATATAAAGTCATCCATCTCGACAATTTGTTTCAGAAGTGAAACAAATCTAGAATGCGTATGAATTTCTTACTCCTATTTTAAGCAGAACACTTAATCATAATAACGATCTGAAAAGTGAAATTAATAAATCATCCTCATAATGTGAAAAGAACAAATTTTAACCTTAGTTTAACATTTTCGTAGCTCGGCTTGGACAAGGACGAGGTTAGTTAACACATAATCTACACAAGAGATCCTCACTAACGTGTCTTTTCTTTCGTTATTACTTAATAAAGATTACAATCCACACCGTTTTCACACACGATTTCACCAAATGATTAAAATCACCACCGCAATCACGAGTTTTTTCTATTAATTTCTTCTCTTTCTCTCTCTTTCTCTCTCTCTCTATCACTCTACTCCCTCTTTCTCTTTTTCTCATGTACAAACCGCTTAAACACATATTACACATCTTAAATACTTTCAGCACCGTCTCTCTTGCAATATCAACCATCCCTTCTCGGCGATATCATCTCGACGATCAAGAATCTTCACGCGACTCGCCACACGTACCAAACACCTCACTCGATCACTGCAATCTTATGCCCATCTTATGCCGAGGAAGTTTGAATAAAGTTGATGGCAAATCGTTGCTCAAGTTTCCTTCAATAAATTCTTATTTTCTTCAGTTTTCAAAGATATAATAGCTGTCATGCGAGAAGGCAGGATTTTCATCAACTCTATTCTCACATGTACGATATACTAAAATTACTAAAGTGCATGTTTCTTTTCTTTCTGGAATACTGTATGAAATCATAATGATTCGCTTTTTATTAACTCGCCATCGTGCAAGATTTGTAAAATTTACACCGTTTATGTATACAAAGCGCATTGCGGCTTGTATGTTTGTATCATTGCGCGTTCTCGCAAAATCGATAATATATTAGAATTTGGATTTTACTATAACTGATAAGTGGACGCACGTTTATGCAAATTCTCGAAATTTATATAAGATTGAACATAAAAGACTGAATTAATATTCAGTTATGTAAAAGTAAAAAACTCCGATCTCGCGTATTGGCACAAGTGCGTGTTTAGTTTTCAGTTGCAGTAAAAAATTTGAATTCTAACAATCAGGGTTGCTACAGATCTGAAACCGGAAAAACCGAGAAAAATCAGGGAAATTGAAATTGGTCATGAAAAATCAGGGAAAAATATAAAAGAGACTGGAATTTTGAACTTTGCTCACAATTCCCTTAAATTGCTCCTATTTCAAATAATTTTTATAATTGTTTAAATATTGTATCTGATATTTATTGTCAAATTCATTCAAAACTCATACACTTTAAATTATTTTAAAAAAATAATTAAAATTTATATTTTATTCGATAATTTTATACGATCGCCCTTTTTCGTCATAATTATATTCTTTTTTTTTAATATTAATTTATTTTTTGTTGAATTTGCCCCCAAAATTTGATTATACTTCTTTTGTGTTTTTAATAATATAAGTTAGCTTTCTTGCAATCCTTGATTCTAAATAAAATATTAAAATTTTTATATTAAATTTTTTTATATATTTTATAATGTTAAAATTTTTACATATTTTATATTGATCATAAAAATTGCCCATTTTATCTAGAAAACCTGGAAAAACCAAGGAATTTTACAGTTCATTTTCTGTAGCAACCCTAAATTTGAAAATTTTTACTATCAATTGTTATCATCGTTGATTTATCGTATGAAATAAAAGCAATTTCGTGTTATCAATATCTGATGAAAATTATAGTTTTCATTTATTCTTTTATTCTTTTATTAGATATTTTCTAGGCACCAGATATGACACTTCGAATCACGTATATTGAGCGCACGACTACGATGAGATATGCGACGAGTACTTTATTTATATATGATGTTTTCTTGCATCCAGCTTGGCGAATTTGATTTCTAGCAAGTAAATTAACATTAAGCTTATTTTACTTGCTCAAATATAACAAGTCAATCTCTTTTTAAAGTTGCAGAATGAATATAATCGCTTATAATCGATCATATTTCTTAGTTTTGTCTGATCCGTTTTTGTCGGATTCACGGGCAAGCATTTGAATATTACACGACATACACGCTTTCGTTAATTCATCAATTTTAAACAGTACACATATCTAAGTATTTTTTATTAATCATAATTTTATGAAATATTAACAGATTTGGAAGGGTAATTGAAAACGTTTTCACAAGTGAGAAAATAAGTTGAATCATTTTTTTTGGGGATTGAAATAAAATTTCATAAAATATGAATTGATCACACACACCCCACACACACACACACACACACACACACACACACGCACGCACGCACGCACGCACACGCGCGCACACACACACACACACACACACACACACACGCGCACACACACGCACACACGCACACACGCACGCACGCACGCACGCACGCACGCACGCACGCACGCACGCACGCATACACATACAATCTGTTACAAACTGTACACGAGTAAATATAATCGTGCATATAATCGTGAATGATAACATATGATGAGAATACTTCGATTGGAAATATCTCATCGCGATTTCGTCAGCAACTGCGCGTATATGCTTCAGCTATTTCTTCTCTTTCGATTTTATTCCAATATTCTGTTGGTCCTATCGTTCTGTTCTCGAACTTCTTTTATATCTTATTACATCTCTGTTGTAAACTATACAAGATCGTGATTATACTCAATCCAAAAAAACGAGGTTTTTAACCGATGGGTTTTTCCCGGTTAATGTGTGTGTGTGTGTGTGTGTGTGTGTGTGTGTGTGTGTGTGTGTGTGTGTGTGTGTGTGTGGGGGTGTGGGGGGGTGTGGGTGTGGGTGCGGGCGTGCGTGCGCGCGGGCGTGCGGGTGCG
>Ga0157363_1000681_pt1 | contig 26525 bp, 20 predicted proteins | sample AttsexASBM1_FD_111477 | JGI IMG/M metagenome (GOLD analysis project Ga0157363, IMG submission 111477) | Fungus gardens microbial communities from leaf cutter ant in Ribeirão Preto, State of São Paulo, Brazil - Atta sexdens ASBM1 | ecosystem: Host-associated > Fungi > Mycelium > Unclassified ... | reverse complement strand
TTTTGTTGTAGGATCGCACAATTCAACAAGACAACAGTGTAACTACAGTATAGAAGACTGTACACCTTGGATAAAAATGATACCATTTACTGATCCCAGATCTCAATCACCATCACAATTACAGGGAACAAAGCCCTCCAACGTGAATAAGATGGTACTATTATATTCATTATATCTGAATATTTCTACTTTTAATTATAGTTTAATTATAGTTTCTAATTAATTTCTAATAATTTTAGTTTGATTGTAATTACATAATTTTTTATAATTATAAATGTTTTATTATTTTGAAGCCCGAGAGAAGTCAAGTAGAAAGTCGTTTAAATCAGATCAGAGATTATATCAGAGTCACTGCAACAATGATAGACTCTCTTGATCAATCCTCTGATCCTGTGAGTATTATTCATATCATAATAATATAGCAAATATTTTATATAGAAATTTGTGTTTAAATTATTTTTCTATATAATAATCCATATTATATCTTATAGCGAGCACAAGCTCAGAGCGAAAAATTAAGTAGAATGGTGGACGATCTTCACGACAGTGAGACAAAACTCTCCAAATTATTAGAGCAGTATCATAACAATGGAATCTCTGACGAGGTTACTAGCCTTTAATGTTTTATCGAGATATAGATTGATTTTGTGAAATATCTTATTTTATGCACGTGCAGAATGGCGAAAGAGAAGACATAGATGAATGCGGCGATGCTAGCAGAGAGATGCAATTACGAAGAAATATGGAAGAATATCAAAACAAACTCGCGCAGTTGCAAGAGCAGCAAGCCAGCTTAGCGGATATGCAGATGTGTGTCAGAGAAAGATTGAACAAGGCCCGTCAAGCGCAGCAAGTGCTTTTGCAACGAGAGAATCAAAGTACGCCTAATTCTACTACCTGGGAAGACAACCGTGCATCCCTGCCGAGTCCTGCTAATGTCGAGCAACTTGAGTCGGAAACGGCGGCATTGAGAGGCAAACTGGCACAGCTACAGACCAAGAAGAAACAAATGGATCACCTTGTAGCGGAATTACAAGCCATAGAGACGTCCGATAGAGGCAGTTGTGTTAGTTTTAATTTTCGTACAATACGTATTCACAACATACACACTTTGCACAAATATGAAATTCATTCCATAATAATATTTTGTATATGTATAATATCATATCCACTTTTATTTTTTATAATGTTTATAACTAACTGTACCCCTAACTGTTTAAAGGAAAAGGTATATTGATGTCTGTCACTCGTATAATTTTTTCAATTTATTAACGATTCTGTGACACGACAGTGAATATTTTAAAAACATTTTATCATTACTGAATACTTTTTTGATTTTATCGTTGCTTATCATGACTTTACTCATGGTAAAAACTTATGGTCAAAGTCGCGTATATATCCAACGAATAATATCAACCGTGAATGTTCGGACATTTGTGTTTGTGTTTGTGAGCAGTTTATCTTTTTTCTTGATTGTACCGAATTCGTATTAGTATTTGATTAGATTCGATGTTCGTAGCAATTAAACTTGTTAACGATTTTTATTAACAACATAAAATTTTGCATTCACTGTTTGTTTAGTGTTCGTTCGCTAGATATATATACTAGGTATATACGGATTAAGATCTCTATTTGTGAGATTTCTTATTATTCTTCTATTTCTTATGATTTCTGTGTAAGTTATATTTGTCATTCGTCTTTATCGCATTTGTGTTAATTGTTCAGAGTTCAGAAGGTTCGAGAAATACAATAAAGGATAAAACCGCGGAATTGGAAGCGATGAAAGCACAACTTGCACATGTAAAGGCTTTAATGGAGGAAAATAATGGTACGAAAATTCGCGATTCTATTGACTTTTCTTCCGAACCCGAGCAAGATATTGATGCGCACGATGAAAGTGCAATGAATGGAATTCTCGAGGATGTAACAAACATCTCATTTGAAAATCGAAGCAATGACGTCAATCATACAAAACATCGAAGTTTGGAGTCTAACATCTCAGATATACGGGTAATGTCAACAATCTTATAATACTTTAATGATGTACTATAGGGCACTCTTTGTTCATTTTCTAGACGCTGACATCAGAACTTAAAGAACAATCAACCTTGCTACAAAGTACACGAGCCAAATTGCAACGCTTAAAACAACCATTATCCACGACTGCTCTTGCTTCTTCGAACTGCCCATTCTCTCGCCCACCTCCAGCACTTATACCTCTAAACGAAAAGAAGCAGAGTTTTAATGCGGAGACTCAGTCTAAGCAAGCGAAAAGACATCAATTTGAAGATATTATAAGAAAGGTTTATAAATTATGTCTTTTAATCTTTCTTATGAAAATATGTAATTATATATCTCTTTCAAATAGGAACCAACACAGCCTTCCAATATGAATCGGGATGTTCAAGCGTTAGATCAAAATAGTCAAAGGAGCTCTGGTTCTCAAATTAGTCATACCAGCACACCTGCAAATATCTGGCCATCTTCTGCTGCTGCAGGTAAATATTATTATTATGCGTTATGATGATCAAATAGTTATACATATTTTTAATAGGTGCAGGAGGTTCTAACGAGCAAAGTGTAGACGGCGTATCTACATCAGAAAATTTATTGGATATTGGTCCACCCGCTGCTATCGAGAATGCTGGAGTTGTTGGAAATTTATGGACCTGTCCTATACCACCTCCGTCTATTAATCAAGGACAAACTGGTAAAATATAATCTTAAAATATAATTTTAAAAATTAAAAAAAAAAGAGAAAAATGGCATATTTTTTTTGTTGTAGCTACGATTGAATATTATCGGCAATTATTATTGGGTTCGCAAGCTCATCAGTTGCAAATGATGGGTACAACAATGCAACAGTGCTGTCAACTTTTGTGGTCGCAGCAACGTGAATTACAATCCATGCGTGCTGCCATTGCTGAACTACAATTGCGATCACAAAATCAGGCTCCGCAGCGCATCAACAATGCTGAAACTCAGGAGGAACACTCTAATCTAAGCCGTAGCATCCACAATCTTGGTGACACGTTGGATACGACCTTACCTCCCAGTTCATCCTTACCGAATCTCGTGTCGCTACCTAATTCTTCAGCAGCGTTATCGCATACTCCAGTAGTTAGCTCTAACTTACAGCAACAACAGCAGCAACAATTGAACAATCAAGTACCTCCTGGTAATAGAGCGAACAACTACTGGGATAATTTTCGAAGGTAAAGAGATTGAACTTGACGAATATGTGTCTCGTTAGTTTTAATTTATAAATTCATTTCATTTATTTGCGCATTATAAAACGGTAGATTTGTGAGAAAGACATTTCATTGCATATTTATTCTTTTATAATTTTATTTCAGAGATGTTTTTTTTTTTCTAAAAAATGTATTTATTATCTGATTAAATCTGAGTAAATCTGATTTCCAACATGTTTGTTGTAATAGAGGAAGACATAAATACGGAATATTAATAAAATTTTAATAATATTATATTTTATATTATTAATAATATTATTATTTATTATTGTAATAGTTTGTATTAATTATATTATTAGAAAATTTCTAATTACTATTCCGTATTTTTTCTGTACTTATTTCATACTATATATTTGTCCATAATATTTCATAATTTTCAGATTGCATTCGTTTTTCATTTTTCTGTAAATCTAATGTATCATGTTTCATTTAGTAATAAACATCACAATCTACCTTTGCAACATTTTCTGTCTTATACTTCTTACTTATCATTACCCTTGTTTAAGATTGTATTAAGCACGTATGTAGCCTATATTATAATTTCAATTACATAATCCGATGGTTAATACGAACAAAAATAAGTAAGGAAAACAATCATTGGAAGGTAATACATAGGTATGTAAATGGATTTTATGAGATTGGATAGGTATCATCAATATAAATTTTTCAATGACTAATGTTAATGCATGACAATGAATGTCTTAACACAGAAATTTTTTGCCATTTAACTACAGTTTCAAATAAAATTCTTTTCCATCATTTTAAAGTCGTTTTGTAAACTTTTTGATTGATTGGTAATTGATTTTGGTATGGTCTGTGAATTTTTGCATAAAATATATCTGCTACATATTGTCTTAATATTACATATATGTTTTTCGACTTCCAGTTATTCCCGACAAAATCTGCTCTCAGGAAATGTGAAGACAATGACCGATTCTCCAATGGCTGTAGCAAATTCAACGTGTTCCGCAAACACAACTAATACTAGTGGAAGCAGCGTTAACAGTTCATTAATGTATGCAATATAAAATTAATTAACCTTCTAATCGTGTTTAGAGTTTAATATAATATACCGCAAAATTGATATTTTTATTGACAATATTATCGTTATCATGAGAATTTCTTAAAAAGTTCAGGTCTAAAAAGATCCGAATACGATTAGAAGATTAAATTGATAATTGGAGCACTCTTTATGTAATTTTATTTGTGTTTTGATTTTAGAAAAGAGCGGAATCGAGAGCAAGGATCTGATAATTTATCTCTACCATTAACTGGCGCAGAGACGCAATATTCATTGAATCTACAATTACCATCAAATTTACAACAACACGACAGAGAAAACACTACTATTCGTAGTAATATCATAACAAATGAAATGTCTCAACAAGTTGATAATCTTTGGGAGGAAACTCATAGTTCTTTCCGATTTCCGTCTGCAACGAACGATGATAATCTTTTTAATAATTTAAGGTTTGAATCTTCTTCGAAATTTATCAAATATAGTTGTCATATATTAACTTTTTATATAAATTTGTTTTTTATTTTATGAACAATGAACAGCTCAGAGTTGAAAGAGGCAATCAATTCGCTCATCGCAGTAAATAAGAGGCGACCCGATTATTTAATAATTATTTTGAGAGAGATTAAAGCCATTAGCGAGGACCACCGATTGCGATCTCATTTGTTAAGATCATTACGCGCTTTACAAGACAAGCAAACATTAAATAATCCATTGGTTAGTACATAATTTGCAGATGTACAATATGTATCATTTTGTATATTGAAAATTCTGTAACTATCAATTAACATTCTTTGCAGAATGAAGCACCTGACTTAACTCCAAGTGAAAGTTACCAATCTAGTGACGAAGATTCGGATGCAGAGTTTGCTTTGGAAAATGCATCTATGATCGATCATTCGGCTATGCTCAAAATGGTTGTGATGTCTCAGATGTCTCATATAGATACTGCCTCATCTCCAGTTTCGTCTCAAATACCATTAATAGAACATTTGGAAATAACGGTAAATAATAACATCAAAAAGGTACAGAGTATATTATAATACGGGAGAAATTATTTACTTAAATTATAATTTCTAATATTTTTAGGGAACATCTCCAGTTGAATGTGCGAGTGCGGTTCCTTCTACTTCTAAATCCGGTTATAACGAAGACTTAGCGGAAGCCGATCAATCAAGACCTGAATCTTCAGGAAATCAAAAAGTATATCCTCTTTTTTTTCACTTAAATTTCTCTCGAAGCTAAATGAGTGACTCACAGATTATTAAATATATTGTATGTTATTTCAGCTTCCTATTAGCGATATAAATAACGATGAAGGGCAAGAAGAAGCAGCATCTTATCCAATTACTACTGAGGCAGCTACTTCTGACCTCGAAAGTCTAGCTGCCAAAACTGAAGATGAAAGAGCAGAAGACACTATCGACAATTTTTTTAGATTGCATTAAAAGATTGTTATTAGATTGCTTTCGTTAATCACGATGTGATAAAATGCTATTTACACCTATTTTAAATGTCAAAGGAAAGTAGAGATGTACTGTAATCTTTGATAAGATATTAATTTACTACTGCTTCCGTTTACAAAAATATTAATTAATAAATAAATAAAGTCTGATATAGTAAAAGCTGTTAAAAACTAAAAAATCTTAGGCCGAATTATTAGTAAGGCTCAGTTCCACAACTCATGGTTATTCTTAATCGAGATTCAACTTATTCATTGTCCCTTTCCAATTCTAGAATTGGAAAGAGATGAGAAACATGTTGAATCTTAAAAGTTGACCGTGAGTTATGCAACTGAGCCTTATTACTATCTGCCTATAGATCAAAAGAGTATACAAGATAGACATAATAAAAATAAATTTATATTATACAAATCTATATTACATCAATATATATAAATATAGAAGATATACGTACAAATCCTCAAAAAATATGAATTTGATTGATTGGATACAAATAATGTAAAAATTGATACTTGAATGAAAGCTTTAGAGTTATTCATTCCCTAAACATTATGAAAACGTATTTTTTCTCTAAAATACAAAATGGTTTGTGCGTTTCATTTGCGATGAAATTTAATGAAATGGAAATTTAATGAAATTTATATTAATAGCATGAATGACTGAATGACTTATTATATTCCGAATTTGGTATTAAATAGACTCGTATTCTGACTCATATTGGACTAAACGGATTCTTATTCTGAAATTGGAATTAAAAAAGTATGTATTATTATGTATTCTGTATTATTATTATGAATTCAAAATTTAAAAAATTCCGTATTTTAAATAAAAAAAGATTGTTTTGAACTTAGTGGGATAAACAGATTCCCTAGGTTTTGTATTTGTTTAACTAAACAGAATCTATCAAATCTAAACTAGATTTAGTTGAGAAGTAGATAAAATACGATAAAATGGAATACGAGAGAAACCTATTTTTTCCCAATTTCAAAATATGGAACTTATCTATGCTTGTCCCTAACTCTCATAAATATAGCTACGTCCATAAATTTCTGAAATGAAATTTTATAATTTTTTTAAATTTTAAAATACACAAATAGATTTTAAGATTAAAAAAACACTAAATAATTTAAACTTATACACAATATTCCGCTATATTCAAGATATGGCATATGAATAATATTGTAATAACTTCTCATAATTTAGATATTTATCATTAAATTGGATGCTTTCGGAATTATATTATTTTATCATTCTTTCATCAGCATTTATTGTATATTCCTTATTGTAAAACTAATACTGTAAGAAATAATTTTTTCTTATTCGAGAAATATCTAAACAAAATAAATTTTTAATATCTATTATTTTTAATAAATATTCAAAATTTATTTATAAAAAAGGAAGGGGGAAAGAGAAAGAAATCGCTATATAAAGAAATCAAATTTATCGTTTTGATTATTCTGCTTATTTTAAAAGTACTATCCAAAATAATAGATGTCCCAAGATCTTTTATACTCAAATTAAAGCTGACATCTTTAGCTGTTATCTTAAAGTTGATATTTCACAACATGAATTAATTAAAGGCTTTCTACACTTTCTACAATAAGCCATAAAAGTAAGAATAAATCAGAAGAAAGATTGAAATTAGCCAATCATCATCGATTATTCTTCTTCGACTATGATTGGTCTATTAAGTCTATTTCTATCTTCTGATTTATCATTAATGGCTTATTCGCTTATTGTATAAAGCCTCTAATGCATTGCGAGGTAGATGTAGAAGTATTTACCATAGACAAAGTCCCACGAAAGTTTGATCGATTGATTATTCCATTGGAACCGACCAATATTATTTATCGTTAAGTAAAATTGACCAATCATAGCTGACATTTAATTAATCCATCAAACTAATCGGAGATGATGAAATCGGGCTTTGGCCTTGATAACTGATTAAAGATATAATATTGAAGAATAAACAATTTAAACGCATTTATATTAATCAATGTTAAATTAAATACAAATGTGGATTTGGCTGTCTCATCTAGAATAGGTCGAATCACGCATTGTTCTCATTCTCTTGGGATGTAGCGGCAATAAAGATGCGGCATTATTCACCTCGCTCGTTCCACTCGCGCGCAATCCTGACATACGACGACTCCATTTTGAACTTTCTTGTGCAAGTAGGCATTTTTTCCGGGGATATACAATTGTTGGAAGTCAAGCCGTTCTCGGAAATGCTCTCGAGGTATATTGGGAGGCTGCACCTGCTTAAGACAGACATCGTCAAGTGTGGTGCACACAAATGCTCGTCAATTTTAGATACAACGTCGAAAGAGGCAATTGGGAAGCCTGCTAAAGTACAGGTTAGACGTGCTCTATTACGCGACTTTTTCATTTTCACGCGGAACACGAAAACCCTTCAAGGGACGTCCGAGAGATGTCTGGAAAGCTCTCGCTTCGTGCCTTACGGAGTCCCGGTCGTTCCTTTTACATGTCTGCGATATTTCGAATGATATTGCATAATTAATAGAAAAGGAAAGGGATTCTTTGTGGTCATCCCATTCACTGATTTGCCAAATATAATAAAATCTTGAGTCGTATTGAAATGATAAATATTGGTTTGCGACGATGCTTACGTTGTCGCGTCTACAACTCGCAAATTTTATAATAGAAACCAACTGGTTTCATCTTGTTTATACTCACAGATGTGTATTCATCTCTCTCCATGCTTAGGGATGGGTACGTGCACTGCGAAAGATGAAGGATACAGTCTTTGTTGACATTTCCGATGGATCAACGTGTGAAATGTTGCAAGTTGTTGTACCAAAAATGGTTAAACCTGACGATTTGCGTTACGGGAGTAGCATCAGTGTGGAAGGAGAGCTGTTCCTAGCTCCCAACGGTAAGACTGAGCTACGCGCGACCGAAGTACATGTGATCGGCGCGTGCAATGTCTTTGAGGACGGGTATCCTTTCGCACCGAGAAAGATATATGATCCGGAGTATATCAGACAGTATTTACATTTGAGACCGAGAACGCGAAGCTTCTCTAGCTTATTAAGATTACGCGATCTTGCCACTACAATGATCATTGATCATTTGAGAGATAGGGGGTTTCTTAATGTACACACACCGATGTTGACGTCCAACGATTGTGAAGGCGCGGGTGAGGTGTTTCTCGTCAAACCACAATCTAAAGAGATTCTAAAAAATATGAAGAAGGAAGGTCAATCAGAAGATGAGATTTATTTTGACACCACTGCCTTCCTCGCTGTCTCTGGACAGTTGCATCTGGAGGCAGTAGCAAGGTGATTTAAATTCTTTGCTGAACATTGTCAATGATGTATTTATCATATCTATTTTTCAGTCGCCGCTAAATTATAGGATGCAATGTATTGTTAGAACTTTTTCAGAGCTCTCACAAAAGTGTACACTTTTGGACCTACATTCAGGGCAGAAAATTCAAAATCGAGATTGCATTTATCAGAGTTTTATATGTTAGAGGTGGAGATAGCGTTTATTACACGGATCGAAGAATTGATGGAGGAAGTTGAACTTTTAGTAAAACAGGTTATCGAGCGAATAATTGAAAAAGGAGCCTCAGATTTATATTCAATCAATGCTCTAGAACCACAATGGTTGAACAAAACATTTGTACGTTTAACGTACGAAGATGCTTTCAATGTGTTAAATAATCACGCAAATAGATTGCAACAACCTATAAAGTATGGAGAAGCATTGTCGAAAGAGCATGAATTGTTTTTAGTTGAGCATAACGACGGAGTGCCAGTGTTCGTTATTAACTGGCCAAAAGTTATTAAGCCATTTTATATGAAAGAGTGCGTAGATGATGTATCTAAGGTAAGTCAGTAACAAATAATGTGTAATTTTTAAAAATCATTTTTTCTGAATAAATGTCTTATAATACTTTTATCTATTTTGCATCTTTTTTTTCTTATAAGGTAGCAGCACTGGACTTATTAGTACCAGATGTGGGAGAATTGGTAGGAGGTAGTATGCGTGAGGATAATTATGAAAAATTAGAGTTGAAGCTGCCTCCCACAGGGAATCTCTCATGGTATTTAGATTTACGTAAATATGGAAATGTGCCAACAGGTGGTTTTGGATTGGGCTTTGACAGATTTTTGCAATGCGTCTTGGGGATTAGCAATATCAAGGACACTGTGCCTTTCCCTAGATGGCCGCACAATTGCAATTTATGAATAAAGTTTTCAGGGTTGTCGTATTACTTAATTTATCCTCCCAATTTTTTTTTGTTTGCGAGAGGAGGAGAAAAATCTTCGCAAAGCCCGTCATCCGGGATGCTCCCAAAGGGAGAATCTAACCAGATGACGGGAAGACGCCCAGAGGCCGGTCCTCTGGGTGTGCAGGATTCGATGGGTCCGCGTCCTTCCCATAGAAAAAGACAGCGGACACCACCGCCTACCTCGCTAAAAAAACTTCCCCTGTATCAACACTACCGCAAGACTAATTGGGGAGCACCCCAGGACCGCCTACCCAGCATTTCATCAGATGCTCCCATAATTATCCTCCTAACCAAAAATGTGACCATCAATGTAAATTGGCGGTCTTTCAAATGGAAAAACAATGCCGTACAGAAGTCTTTTTTTTATATTATTACACATGCGCAGGTTTCTTAAATGATGGATGTAGTGATTGGAGAGTTAAAATACTATGGCACACAAAAAAAACTTAAATAATAAGCCAATCAATATTTTGTATTTATTACAATTTATTGCTTTATGACTTATTCACTTACTCTGTCTTATTACTTAAGTTTTTTTGTCTATCATAGTCTTTTATTTTTTTATAATGAAATTTTATACACAGTAATTCCATTTTAAATGCAGTTTATTGAATATTTAAAGATACAACAAAATAATCGCAATAAGTTTACACAGCGATTCCATTTTATTGAATATTGAAAGATACAATGAAATAATCGCAATAAGTTTACGCAATGATACCATTTTAAATGCAGTTTATTGAATATTAAGAGATACAACGAAATAATCGCAATAAGTTTACGCAGTGATTCCATTTTGAACGCAGTTTATTGAATATTGAGACATCACAAGAACAAAAATATAATTTTTTTTTATCTGTCTTTATTGTTTCAAGTATTCCTAGCTTATGAAATTCAAGTTCTAAGCAGCTTCAAAGTTATAAAAGGATATAATAGAAAGGATAATTAAAAAGAGAGAAAAGTCAAGCCTGTAATAAACAAGTCTTCTTTTATACAACAAAATAATGCATATCTAATAGCAGTAGTAATCCTCGTCGTTTTTATCGTCGTCATTGTTTTTCTGTTGATAATTATGTACATTACAAGTAGATGATTCGTATCACATAATTTGTACACCTTGAAATGACTCGCCCTATGCCCTCTCTCCCTCCTCCCTCCCAGCAAACTCATTTTGAAGGATCTGCAGCATTTTATGTACAAGTACGAGTACTTAATATTACAGGTGAGTGTAAATCACCATCAAGCCTAGGATGTGATCCATTTAACGCTGCAAATATTTCGTTAACTAATCAGAAAAAAAATTTTATCAATAAAAGAATGCTTCAAAGCATTTGCAACGTGAAGTGGCTCACACCCTTACATAAGCACGAACAGTACTTGAAGGTTAATGATATAACACATCATCAAACTTAAACAAGTACCGTTAGGGTATTCGAAGTTTTCAGTTTTGAGTATATAAATCATAAGTAAATCCGTCGTTTCTCTATCACAAAGCAATGTCGACAAATAATACATTCATTCTCGCGCAGGAATGCTACTACACTTTTCAAATACATAAAATATATGTACAACTTACGTTTTCCTCGCGCTCTCTTTTTGTGTTCATTAAGATGTTGACATTTAAACATATTTACACGCTTGCACACAATTCACACACATTTTTTTTTTAACTTGGACAACGTGATTTAATCAAATAAAGATTTAGTTCTCGTTCTCTTTCGAATGAATCGTGTATATGCAAGCTTTACATAGTAAATTTAAATTAATTTACTTAATTTACTTGAAATTAATTTACTAATTTACTAATTTATATAAATTTACTAATTTATATAAATTTATCTAAATGATGTAATGAACAAAATATTCTAAGTCGAGCAGCATATACACGAATAGCATTGAATGTAAATAAGGAAACATTCTACTACTTCATTTTTCTACAAGAGTCACGTCGTACAAGCTGTACAAAATTATAATGTACAAGATGTAAATGTAAGCTAAGAAATAGATTGTATTCTGTCTAAACATAAATCTAGCACTTTATACATTTGTATCGCAAAGTGAATAGTTTCTAACTTTGTACACAGGATATTTACATAATAGAACAAAGTCCCGATAATTCCTGCCCTTTTTCTACAGGAGGTAAAATCGATAATTTCCTACCCAGTAGACTTGGCTTAATAGAAGCTGCCACTAATGGCTGTTCTATCTTTTCCTCTGCTGATGTCTCAACTGCTACTTTCTCCTTCTCTTTATTTTCCTCTGGCTCTTTGTTAATATTCAACGGCTTAGTAATGTTAATCTTAATTCGCGATGGAGCCGCGGGAATAGCTGGTGGTGTGGAGTCCAATTCCACGTTTCCGTCGATGGAACTTTTCACTGCGGCATATGTTGTATCGACCGTGCTCGATTCATTTACAATTTGTTCGGGATCTGAGGAAAAATTTAGAATAATATAAAAGTCGGCCGAGGCAATATTTTTCGCAATAAATTTATTACAGTTTTTTAAATTTGGGAAATTTGAGGGGGGGATTATTAATATTTCAGATTGATTGCGTTGAAAGTCCCGACAACCATATCGGCACGCAATTATCATTTCTGAAATTAATTCATTTATATGAATATATATAATAGTTCAACATCTTAACATTCAGATCGTAGTGGCGTTTTGTATTTAAAATAATATAAAAATAATATAAAAATCTTTATAAGAAATAAGAAAAGATTTGTTTGTTATAATTTAAAGCGGATATACATACCTGGTTCAGGTTCCATAGGCTCCTCTTTGATTTCCACGTTGGCGAAATCAAACACTTCGCTATCGATTTGTTCATCAACATCATCTAGTGGTTCCTCTTTAATTTTAATATTCTCAAAAGGTATTGTTACACCTTCGCCCGGAGATTCGTCTTCTTTATTTACCGTAGGCGCGTTTTGCTCGGCGCTTTCTAAGATAGCTTCTGTACTCTCTTCGTTGACATTTTCTACATTTTCTGTTTTCTCCTCCGTATCATCCTGCGGAATTTCGGAATTTTCTGCATCAACAGACTCTTTTTTTTTCTCTGATGCAATAGAGTCTAAAAGTTGCAGCATGTTCACTTCTACTTGATTCAAATTCTCCGTAGACTCGAGTTGTTCTTTTTTCGATATTTCTATGTCGGACTCTTCCTGCTTAGTTTCATCTACGGGCGTTTCTTCAGAACATTCTATTTTATTTTCTTCCATTTCTGAAACGGTCTCTTCAAGCGCCAAAGCTGACTTCTCTAATGCTCTCTAAAGTTTCAACAAGATCAAGATTATTAAATTGAATGAGAAACAATGTGAATAAATATAATTATAAGTTTATATCAAAATTAATTATATAGTATAGGTGCGAACATACGTGATATGCGAATAGTGAGATAGTGAGAACATTACATGATAACATATGTGTATAAATAAAAAAGATTGTGAAAAATGTTCTTTTTTAAATGCATGTTGTTAAAAAAATAAATGATTTCGCCTATAATTCGGTTTTAAGGAGATTCTCCAATTTAAATACGTAAAAGGGAATTATGAATCTTTTAACACAGGAGGTTTTAGTCATTCCTGTCTTTTAAAGAATAATAAATAAAATGTAAAGTAATTTGAAACAAAAAGTAATTGGTAGTTCGAAGGAAATACTGATTTTTTGTGATATCGATTAAACGATCATGCAACATATAACTTCAGCTGAATAATTTATGAATTTACATTCTTATTTTACATTCTTATTTTTCTATAAAAATAAGATTTAAGAAAATTATTTAAAGAAAACTGTACGGTCAAAAAATTTGAAAAGACTCGGGAATGAGTCATATATATTTTACCTACATATATTTTAATCATAAACTCATTCTCAAAATTTGATCAAGTTTTTATATTATATGAAAAGACTGAAAAATCCCCTTAAATAATTCTATATAAACGGAAAAATATTGCGTATAAATAGCAGTACTTATTCTATTACTAAGAGCAATAAAGCTTAAAGATATGATATGAATACGAGTCATATTGAGAATCACGTACCGCTGAACTTTTTTCCTATTTTTTTTTGTAAGAATGCAAGAAACGGTAGTTATGTTAATGAAATATAATATCAATAGACAATATTCAAACTACCAATTAAAATAGAATAGAGACACAAACCTTGTAATCTTCTAAACAAAGTGGATGATAATTCTTGTCCTCATAATTAACCGCTGGTCTCAAATGCCATTCCTCCTTTTCCTCATTATAAAATTGCTCAAATGCGTCATGGCACACTTGGCATCGCGAATCCTCATCGCTGCCAGTTGGTACGCTGGGCTGCAATGTTTCCTGAGGCGAATCATCAGCAGTCATACCTTCCGTTTCCGCTGTTTGTTTCTCAGTCTCGAACCAGCTTTGTGCTGAAAGAGAAATGAGGAATATAAGATAAAGAAGAGACAAGGTGTTGTGACGGAGTAACCAAACATGGGAGTGTTTCGATTACTCTTAATATAAAGTTTTATCCAAGCCTTACGCTCCGATATCCTTTTGTTCATCTGCTAAATATGATCGCCTATAATTCGACTAGCCTGATATTATGAATTTCAAGAACTCTAAATAATATATACTAAAAGAAAAAAAAAATATACAAACCTCTGTCCTCCAAATCTTCGATCTCCTCGAATTGTATCCAATCGCTGACGTCATAATACCATGGTCGAGAATGCGCTTTTCTAGCAGAGTCACGTTCACGCCTGTTCTGTCTGAAGTGCCAATCCAGATGGTGGCTGTACCGAGTAGCTAACTCAGGTGCGAATCTAGCACCACAAGAACTACATTGCATACCACTGTACAATGCTGTTGAAATTGCTGGTTGTTTACTGTAAAAGAGAGAATTATTATTTTATACCTATAGTTTGATTTTGTTTCACCAATATGAAGACTGTGGTATCGATGAGAGGACTATGGTACTGACATAATGTAATAACTTACATCTTAAGAGTTTCCGGTTTATCGAAGGTGACTGGAGTAATCACAGATTCTTTCTTCTCTTCTTCCTCTTGTTTCTTTTGTTCTGTGAGATTTGGAACAATACCAGTCTCGACCAATCTTTGGAATAATTCGCTCATGTTCAGTGGCAACGTCGGTGCTGGCGGATTTTCTACAGGTTCGGCTTGATACGACAAACCGGATGACGGCGCCATCGCTGATGGTAAAACTGATGATAAGATATCTAATTGCAGGTCTGAAATTATTGATCACAATTATCATTGGAAGACACGATAGTGTCTCAGTGATAAAAGTGCATGCGCACAATATATAAAATATCACAGAATCATATAATCTAAAAAATATGTAAAAATGTGTTAACTTTTTACCTGGTTTTGAAGTAGAAGTAAAATCTATACCATCTTGCGACGTGGATTCATTTTCTACAGTGGGCAATTGACTTGGCGCAGGAGCAGCGTCTACTTTCGGTTTTTGAGCTAGCAAAGGTGCCGCCGGTGGCGGCGATTCGATGGGACCTTCACCTCTCATTCCGGTAATTTTAACATGACCAGCACGCACTCCTCTAGGCAATACCGAAAATCTGATGAAATGCTTCTTGTCTCTAACAATAATAGGTTTAGGTAACCCTCCAAATTCAACTTTAAATGGTCGTCCATTTAGCAGAACTGTCTGCAATGCATCTGTAAATTCTAGAGTATGAGGCTTTCCCTCGATTTCAAATCTGTAAAGAAACAAGAATGATTACAAGAGTGTACATTTATGTTAATTCTCTTCTAATATGTTTAATTTTTCTAATAATTTATGCTGCAGAAAATGTACTTACATCTGTGGTTTTGCGTCTAAAAATACTGGCACCATATTTCGCGCGTTGATAATAAGATTAATTTTCGCAACCACGAGATCCGTTCGCTTTACAGTGCCGATTTTGACTTGTGGAGGAGGACCCTCCAACTTTACACTAACTTTCTTGCCGCCGAGTTCGATTGTTATTGGCATACCACCAAAGTAACACTCATACCAGCAATCGTCGACATATAATTCTCGAGTAGGTGCTCCAAGTTTGATTCTGAAAAGATTTGCGATATCAGCATTGCCATCCAATAATCAGATAAAAAACGTGAAAAATGTGAATAAACTGCTTTTTAAAGGAAAAAAATAACAAAAAGTAATCTTTCAGGCATTAAAATATCACCAAAACAATATATAAATATGGCAATTTTTAATGTACAGAATAATTAACAATTAATTAAACAAATTTATTCTCATTTTCCCTGATCTATCTTTAAATAGCTTAACATATAGCAAATTCTTTTCATATTAAGTTTGAAAGTTTAAGGAAAGAACAAAGACTTGAATGATAAAATAATATCTCTCTGCAATTTTTTAAAATAATCTGTTATTATCTGACTGTGACATGCATCGGAATACTTAGAATTCACTTCAAACATCTGGATATGATGTGTACTCACCTATGTACTTCTCCTTCATACATAAATTCCTTATATTGGTCATTAAATGCACAAGTTATAGTGTCTTTCTCATCAATCAATATTCTTCTTATACCATCCTGAAAACCGATCTCTCGTGGATCATCCCAATTCATGAACACTACACCGGTTTGTCCGTAATAACGAATCTCCCGCGGTATATTGTCAATATTTATAGACTTCATAGTGTCTCTCGCGATGTCAGCCAATAGTTTTGAATCCGGCGGTGGCAATTCGCGACTATGCGAGCCGGGATTCTTTAACACTGCGTTATTGTAACTGTGATCATTATCCTCAAGATCATACTTGCCGGATGTGTTCGGTGATACGTTTCTGCCAGATGTTAATGGTGGCATATTTGTCATAAGATTAGGCATTGGTCCGTTATTCATCATCATTGCAGGATGACATCCCATTGGCATAGGGGGATTTGGCATAGGTCCCATTGGTCCCATTGGACCATTCGGCAAAAGATTCGACATGATCGGTCCATTTGGACCCATTGGACCCATCATACCAGGTCCTAAGCGCGGATTAGGGCCCATATTGTGATTAAAACCGCTATGGTACTGGTAATCCGGTCGCATTGGCCCGAAGTGTCGCGGATTCTGCCAAGGACCGACAGGTCTCATGTCCGAATTGAAGTGTCCCTGCGGCCCACCGTATGGTGGTCCCGGCGGATGCGCCCAAGGTTGTTGCCACGGCTGATTCTGCCATCTTGGACCATTCGGATTTCGTGGCATTGGGTGTTCCTTGTTTCGTATCATTTCTTTATCATTGGACGGGCTGAACGTCGCGGCGCGATCTCCGGGACCAGACATGTCTATATTAATACCCTTTTCCCATATCACTGTGCCAGCCTCTTTCTCCTTACGCTGCGCAGCTCGCAATTTCCGATCTTCACTCATGTGTAACACCTCTTGTATCAAAGTATTGTACTGCATTTTCGTAATCGATCCCTGATTCAACTGTTCGGCAGCTTGCTTCATTATTATCTCAATATTTCTATCGTCATTTCTCTCAGGTTTATCATTCTCTCGGCCTCTGCGTCCTGGTCTGGAATCCTGTTCCTCATTCGATAACGTTCTTCTTCTCTCTTTAGGATCGTCCGGAAGTTTATTATAGAGTCTGAGACGCCCCAACCTATCTCTATTACGATCTCGGTCGCGCTTATCGTCAGTATTATTAACTTGCTTATCTCTATCATTCTTCGTGGGCGTCTTTAACTTCGCCCAACCATCTTTTCCATCCTCTCCGGAAATCACAGGCGGTGGAGGTGTCGGAGGTCGACCGGCATTAGGATGCGTCAAAGTGCGCAAATCCACGTCTTCATTACCAAATAATCTGTAAAATTGAAAATGTAAATTACTATTACTATAATATTTTTGCAGAGATTATTGTACACATAAGATTTTAATGTAATTAAATAAATTCAACTAATACTGATACATACGCGTCAAACTTTTCAGCCTTAGTTTTCTTCGGTGGGGTCGCCTCGACACATTCCTCACTGCGTCTTTTGTTAGTGTTAACAGGTGGTAATACTCGTAGATCTAAATCTTCTTCTGGAAAAGAATTCAAGATAAGGTAACTTGTGTAAGAAAAATTTATTATGGATTAACTTAATATTATCATTTATCTTTATTATACGTCCCTAATATATATGCATTTCAAAGAAATAGATTTTTGGACAATATTATCCTGAAGAAATGTACGTTAAGAGATCTCACAAAAGTAATTGAAATTATATAATTACAAGTAACAAGAGAAGTTAGTACGATAAGTTGAAAATACTACTTTTTAAAGATATCACCTGTTACGGTCTTGCAATTGCTACCACAGATGAGGCAAATATTGTAGTCACCTTTATAAGAAAATATTCAAGACAGAATTTTTAGCAGTAACTAAAGAAAGCACGCAGGAAAATTGACAGATACTCTTACATGCATAATTGAAAAATAGATGATAGATACTGGATGACAGATATTTATGAATAGTGTTACACGTTGTTACATATAGATATATGTTTCGAAGTACTGTTGACTCACTCTTTTCAGGTATAGAAACAGCAGCTCCAGGTAGAGATAGTGGTGCCCTGAGATCTTCGTCTTTACTAGAAGATTCCAATGTTGGCTCAGCTGCGATTTGAGTATTTCCAGCATTGACTGGAGAACGTTCCGGACTAAGACTGTCGTCTTTATTTCGTCTTACATAATTTCTCTGTCTAGCGTTCGGTCTGATCTCTTTGAATGCGGGTGGATGAGGAGGAGATACTATTAATGAACCAGATTGCTCCTCCTCAGTAACACCACCGGAATTATTCAAGCTCGAGCTCGATTTCGCGTCGTTACGCCTGGGGATTCTATACGGAGGACTTGGACTACGCTTTCTCGATTTTGTATTCTTCTTACGGCTTTTAGAGGCTTGGAAGGATTGTGGAGAGGTACGTGAGGACGGTGAACTGTCTCCGCTGTCTTTTTCACGAGATTTTGATCTAATCGGACTCGAGTCTCTGTCGACTTTCGGAATCTTATTCGGACATATCTGAGGCTGTTTAGATCGCGACTTATTGCCTAATTTCCTATGCGAAGATTTGGAGGAAGTGGAAGACTTGTCAGCCAAAGAGGAAGAGCTGCGCGAATTTGAGCTCTTCGAATCTTTTGACTTGTTGATGTCACTACCTCCACTTCCTCGATTTCCCATTGATAATACTGAAGACGAGTTATTACTGCAAACCGATAAATTCTGAATGTTCTTGGAGTTGTTACTGTTTAGGTTAGCACTACTATTAATATTTAATCTAGGATCTTTCTTTTGACTTATTCGATGCGAGGTAGCATCTTTATTTATATTACTATTAAAATTTTTATTATTGCTATTATTATCAGAATTATTGTTATTCATAACGTTTAATAACGTTGTATTATCAGGTCCGGCGCCGGGATTGGCCGGAAGCTTGTTGATAGTTACAGCCGATTTCGAAGGTTGTTGTTTTAATTGGTTTGAAGTTACAATTGTATTTGCCACTTGCTGCGTTTGACTTTCGCTTCGCACTTCTTTCGGACTGGTCGTACTCGGTCGTTGTCGTGGATCTGTTGTTGGCACTACCACATCCTGAATAATAGAAGTGGGCTTCAAACGTGGATCTCGCGAGACTGGCTTCGCTGATGCAACTGCTATACTACTGGCTGGTGCAATTCGTGGACCACTGTTTGCTCCTACATTCTTCAAAAGTGATGCTGCTGCTGCTGGAAACTATAAGCAAATAAAATTGTTATTAGTTATAACATTCAGCGGTTTAATATAATTAAGTATGAGCAATTATATATGTGGAATAGATGGAATCTTTTTCTTAAATATCTCTTTTTCCAAAATATCCTTTAAACTCTAAACTCTTTAAATTGTATATATGATATCTAACTTACTTGTTTTGCTACTTGTTTTGAAGTTTGATTTGGCACTACAGGTGCGACAGGTTTCGCTTGCGTCTCCGTAGTTGGCGCAACATGTGCAGTGGACACAACCTAAAATAACAAGATATTATATCATAAAATAAATTCGATACAATAAAGCATTAACTGTGAAAAAGAGTCATAAGAGACTCTTAGCTTATATCTATTTTTAGATTGACTGTATAGACATTTACCATTTCCGTTTTCAAGCTTCCAGCTTGTTTGTCAAGTTGCCTCTGCTGTTGCTCTAAACTTGCTTTAGCTTGCAACAACTCTAACTCGATTTTTTTCTTTTGTAATTCTAACAATTCTCGCTGCTTCTTCAGCAGCTGTTCTCTCATCATTGCTTCTGTTGTTGTTACCGGTTCTCCTGGTGGCAATTTAACGGGCGGAACGATTGATGTTGTGGCTTGCTGAGGCTAAAAAAATTAACATTTACAATATAGTACGTAGCCTTCGCACATACAATTGCGTATGTAATACATATATAAAACTTACCATTGAAAGAAATCTTGGATTGACATGTATAGATCCTGAAGGAATGCTAGTAGGTGGGGCAGTGATTGGCCATGCAGGATCGATACTTTGCACCCGTACATCTAATGAAAATAACTTATTTGGTGGAAATACATCATTCCACGTTTGCCGCAACTTCCACATGCTAGCTCTTGTATTCTCATCAACCTATTTATGAAAATAACATCAGTATTATATTACATTACATAATTTAAACACAATAAAATTAAAAAAAGTTTAATGTAAAATTAATCTTTTTTAATTTCAAATATCGTCAATCTTGATATGTTTGATAAAAAATTTTCCTTGTTTTCATCTATTAAATTTATTAAGATTTTTTTTAGAATTTGAGATACTAGTATATATGTTCTTTTTTTGAAAAAGAGAACCACTACATGAGTATCTATGAAACTTTTCATAGTGGTAAACTGATATTATATCGATCAAACAATTATCTTATGTCATCGTGAAATATAAAATACTGAACGACTCTACACATGCTATGAAATATGTCTTTCAGAACTCGGTAGTTTGTAATTTTGTCTTATTGTGTGCGTGTAGAAAGCAAAGGTTATTCCCGGTCAGCAACAGATCGTCGATCGCGAGAGAAAGAATCATATTTCCTAACAGTATTCTAGAGATGTTTTTTTGTTACACTAGACTGTATAAAATAGATTTCCTTTTAGCTTCCGCCAAATATCAAATATATCTATTTCGTTTTAAATATAAAGAATGTACATTAGTTTAGCTATGAAAAACAGACCTTATATCAGCGATTTTATAAGAACAATAGATATTTACCTTCTCGAACACCCCACAGAATGTGTTTACTATGTTCTGCGTGAAGAGATTCAAATAGTCTCCATTCACATTCTTGACAATCGAGTCGATGAGATAGAGTACCGGTAACTTGATGTCACTTCTCACCTAGTGAAACACAATAATATGCAAAATACGCTACCTCACTACTTACAATTAATAAGGATACTTAAACTATTATATATGTGTGCAGTTTATAAAAATATCTCAATATACATGCACATTCCAGAATCATTGTAATTATCTTCAGCTTCGGGCTTATTTTTTAAATTTGAAGTCCATTTTTCCTTAGAAGAGCTTGATAGGAAGACTAATTATGAAAATACTTAACGTAGAAGTTCGCTACATTAGATTTCGAAAAGGATAATTTCATAAGGGTAACACATAGTAAAATCTTATATTTTTCAATTAATTGCAGATATATTTTATTTATACAGATATTTTAACTGCGGCTAAATTGCCAGTACATTTAATGCTGTAAATAAAAGTAGTGTAACAAGAAACAGCAACCTATCAAATTTCCATTGGGAAAATGAATCCATTATAAATCTGTTAAAAAAATATACAGCTAAGGAAAAATGTAGAAATTTCGGAACGTTTTGCACACGAAAATATATCACCGCGTTGAAAGAAAAGCGACACAACAAGTCAACAATTCGCTTTGAGATAACTTTTGAGACTTTATAACAAAACGAAATCTTAAAAACTAATATATTGTTGTTTAAAAATGATACATTTGTTACATACTGCTTATGTGGAAGTGTCACAACTCTGATAAAGAATGAAACTTATACAACCTTATACTAGGGTTACACTGTGCGAATCTTAAACTCATGACATAGTTTAAAAAAATTAATTAATTGAAAGTATAATGAAAGAAAGTGAAGTTATGCATATTTGCTATTTTAATTAAACCATTGTTCCAATTCAGAAATTTTTTAAATGCTCTACTGTGCTAAAGGTTGCTTGTTTTGAGTTGTGTCACTTTTCTATTAACACAACGATATATCACATATCGACAAACTAGTATCGCACTTTTCGAAAATCAACAAATTAATGTATAAATAATATGTTCTATTTTATATAATTAACTCTTAAACGCCTTTTCGATGTGAAATATCCAGCTTTCTTTTTATCCAGTCTCTTCGATAATTTTCTCGTTGTTTTTTGTTAAAAATATATGCACATTTATTTGATACCATTATATTCCTTGATGTTTAGCGTTTCGACTAAGAAAAAATTGTTTACAATATATCTATTTTATAAAAGTTATAAAAACCGAATTGGATTGGGTATTTGCCATATCCAAGTATGTTATTTCCATATTGTGACGTTTAAGAGTTAAGTGTGTGTTCTTATGAAATAATAATATTACTTAGGCATTGTATAATCTTAAGCATTTAACAACATGTACATGTGATATGTGATTTATTTATGTATAAAACATGTAAACCAACTGATTGAACATGAACACGTATTTCAAATACCTTGATTAATGAAATATATATTTCGTAGCATATTTGGAATTTAATATAAATACAATATCAAAGTCAATAAGTGTTGATAGTATATTTTATTTGTTACTTTAACACACATAATGTATAATACAACTACTGTAAACCTTGATATAAATATTATTTCTTATATAACGCAGTCTCCAATTATTGCAGTTGTTCATACGCACTTTCTGTTTTCCTAACTATTAATTTAATTTATTTTACAAAGAGAAAACAGAAGAGCTTATTGCATAGCTATAAAATAGCCAAACAATGCTTTAACAGAAAACCTATTAATTTTATTCTTATTAATTATATACTTTACACATCACAGATTGTTTATAAATATCTTTATAGATAGATTTATAGTTTATAAATATCTTTATAGTTTATAAATATCTTTATAGTGATGCAAAGAAAAAGAGTAAAGACAAAATTACAAGATTGCATGCTATATGTTATGTGACATAGCAACAGAACTTTTCATTGTGTCAATGGAAAGAATTTTGCAATTATAAAAATAAAGTAGTTACTGTGAGATGAAAAAAAGTTTGCAATTTTATGCGAGTTATTAATTAATCGCATTAATACGTAATTATTAATTTCGACTAAGATGTATGTATTTTATAAAATATTTTAGATGTAACTATGGTGGATAATTAACCTTTTGTAGATGAGTCTCGACAGCTTGCACTATCGCTGGTGCATGTTCAATATTATCTTCAGCCAGCATAGTGAGCATGTTGATAAGCGGCTTACTATTAATAGTAAGATCGGACAGAGATGAGATGTACTCATCTGCAACTTCTTTGGATTTTGTCGACGAGAACATGATGCCACTGACGAATAAACACACAACGAAGATCCAAATCAAACCCAGAGCATAAATTTAAACTGTAACATAAAAAAGAAACATATATTTTATAGCAAAACGTTTATCTTTTTAATAAAAGAAAAAAAATATATATATATAAAGATTAATTTATGTAAATGAAGAAAGTAATTTATGTATCGGGTAAATACAATAACAATTCTTATAACTTAATCCCTTCTAACAATCCATTAAAAGATAATTATTGCCATCAGAAATTATTTTTTATTGCATATTAAAAAAAAGAAGAGAATATTTTCTGAAATAAGGATTGGACATTTTATAACACAAATTGTATGACTCATTAAATGATGCAAATTAAAATACATAAACAAAAAAAGATTCTAACAATCTTTGACTCCAGATGGTCTTTTAATACTTCAATATTACACTCGCAATAATAGGTATTACATCATCTCAATATTTCGTAGAAATCTGCATGTTTTTCTAGAAAATTTGTAAAACACGCATGGCCCAAGTCTCAACTTAAACCCATGATGCTGCAGGATGCACCATCAACAGGATTCAGAAGCCGTGTGATTTCGACATACCATAACCCGAAGGATTGCGTCGCCTGTCTCTCCTACTAATAATATACTTCCAAACGCATTTTAATATTTGCACACAAATTATCACTGAGAGGGGAATTCCCGAAAGTATCAAAAACGGAATTCTCGAAGAATGATTCGAGAGAAAAAGAGAAGCAAGACCGTGTTTGCGACACGATATCACAGTCGAACGACGGCGAGGCTTTTTACGTTGCTGTTCGAGAAGGAAAGCATGTTTCTTGCGGTCGTACCGAGACGAAATCTAGGACGCGAAAGCGAGGCGAAACGAGACGAGGCAAGGCGATGCATCGCGAGGCTCCGTTACGCGTCTTCGATTCTCCCTAGCCGAGGATGCGAATGGAATCCAGTCGTCTGGGAACCCGGATGCAGTTTTCGAGACGGGAACTCTGTTCGCGACGTGATCGTTTACGTAATATCATCCGCGGCTCTAGACGAAGGTCGTCGGCCACGTCTGTACGCGGAGAAACACTTTATCGATTTCACTCTCGCGGTCTCTCTCTCTCGCGCTCGCTCTCGCTCGCACCCGCGATCGAAGCAGCCGCCTCTGTATGCAGGAAGATGAATCCACTGCGCGTCCCGGACGCGATCTCCGACGTCATCCATTACGCACCAGGATCCGCGTGCCAAAGTACGGTCAAGAGGCGACGTCCAGCTCGCATCTGGAGTCGCCGTCTCGTCTTTGCCACCCGTTTCCTCGAGATTCGCCGTTGAACGCCATTTATTTTCTATTGCCAATCACCCGATGATTAATTACCTTCTTTAGCGCATTGCGCGACGTAAGCAGGCATAATCCCGTACGATGGACGCCCGTACTCTCGACGGGATCCTCGAAAAAGCCACGCGCGTTGCACTACACTACTGCTTACGCGAACAGGATCTCCACGCAAAATGGCTGCCGTACATACCTCCGTTTTATCTGCCGATGGAATAGCGCTCGATATAACGCTGTCTTCTATTGGTCGTCCGCCACTGCACGGTCGGTTGCTCTCCACTTGGAAAATCCAATCAAATCCAATTATCAAGCCTTATCACAGGTCATGATGTCGCTATGATCGCTTTTATACGAAGTACACGGGATAAACTCGACTGAAGTTGTCTACGAGACTGTACAATCGTCTACAATCCACAATTCGTTCCACAGTTAACACTACGATGTGAACGCCTTGAAGTTCGCTGAAAAACTGAAGAGTTCGTCGTTGCGGCAGCACTGTGCAAGTATAACGTATGTAGACGCTAGCCAATCAGCGCTTTGCTTTCCACTGGAACAATAGATTGGCCTTATGGAGGGAAATGCAGTAGAAGGATCTTAAATTTCTGTGCATTGTTGCGTCGCATGCTCTTGCTTCCTCTAATCATAGTTCTTTCTCTCTCAAACGCGCTCGTAGAGTGAATAGAAGCTGGTAGAACATATTGTTGAAGTATTGTTAGACTTGGTATGCTATGCGAAAAAGAGTGCCTCAGATATTTGTCTGCGGATTATCTTTTTCTCAAGTAAAATAAATTCTCAAGTAAATAAAAAGATTTATGGTATTTGGTAAAAATGCCTTTTTTTAGATTTATGTGTTTGAAGAGTTTAAACTGTGCGCACAATGAAACACACTCAAAATTGCATATTTAGAATATCGTAACTCGGTGAAAAATTATTGTTGACAAAAATCAGAAAAGCATTGAAAGCTTGAAATCTCTATTTTCGAAATCGATTGATATTTCAATGTGACTGATTCTTTACGGAGATATATGGACACAAATAGATATTCGTAAAATCTGAAAATTTTGTACAAATTTTATAAAGGTCTATGGCGTAAGTAAGTAAATAAAAATCACACAAAAATGCGGTTTATGGTAATCGAAAGAATGAATCTTCAATTTGCTCTTTTATTGAGTTCTGTATGATTTTTCTTCACCAAGTTATTGAATGTTAAAGCAAAAATGATCATTGTATTCTGAATGTTGCACAATTTTGATCATGTTCTAAAATGTTCTCTATTTTTCATTAAGTAATGTATATATATATATATATATATATATATATATATATATATATATATATATATATATAGTATGTTATATATTTTTTGTTTGTGTGTATATAGATAGAAATAATTAAATGCAAGAACGAACTACTTGTGATATAAAATATCTACGATAATAGATACTACTTATAAAGCCAATTCACAAATATTTGCACATAATAATTGCAAATTTAGAGAGTCATTTTTGTTAATGGCCTATTTTGTACAAACAAATTTTTACAAAAAGAATATATATATATATATATATATATATATATGTGTGTGTGTGTGTGTGTGTGTTGTCATATTTATAAG
>Ga0157363_1000680_pt1 | contig 26532 bp, 17 predicted proteins | sample AttsexASBM1_FD_111477 | JGI IMG/M metagenome (GOLD analysis project Ga0157363, IMG submission 111477) | Fungus gardens microbial communities from leaf cutter ant in Ribeirão Preto, State of São Paulo, Brazil - Atta sexdens ASBM1 | ecosystem: Host-associated > Fungi > Mycelium > Unclassified ... | reverse complement strand
GGGATTATGTTGACAGATGCCCAAGTTTATTGTATGACGTCTATGATCTATTTATTTCGACCATCACTTACCACTAAAGCCATCTATAGGAAAACGGCGGAAGCAAAGTTGTACACCTAATATATTTTTAGTTATTATTGTCACATAAACATAATAAATAAGAAAGTAGTTATATCAGTATAATTGCGATTGCATTTACTGAATAAAAATGTTTATTTTATTTGCCATTATTTATTATATCTTAATATTTTATTGTATTAATATTTAAAATTATTATTGTTTATAGTATAAATTATTGTTTATAGTATGTTTATAGTATAAATTTTTTATTTTGAGAGAATATATATAATTATTATCTATTAATTATTATCTAGTAATATTATAGCCATAACAATCATAAACGGAGCTTAAACTTATGGTTGTTACAGCTATAATATTGTTATTAGGAGCTCTTAATCATAAATATTTTACATTGCAATTATATTCACAAATTTGTTTCTCTCATTGTATGTTAGTTAGTTTGGAAATGCAGCAAGTTATTCTGATTTTCAAAAGTGATGATTTTACTTTTGTATATGTATCCCTTTTGATATATGTTGATGAATGCACTTCCGTGTTTTTCCCTTAATATCTGCTCACATCTTTTTCTTAATATAAGAGTTTCACACACAAACACACACAAAGTTAAAACTTCTTTTTCTTCTCCAAAGCTCGATCATGAATAATAAATTCCGCGAGTCCATGGATAATGTGAACCATAGATCATTCATCATTGAATCTGGGATTACATAGGTGAGTAAGATAAATCTTTTGCGAACATGTTTCGATGTCACGAATTATATTTTGGCCATTTTTATGTTAAGTCAAAGATTGTTGAAGAGATGATAAATTTTCTTAAGTACTTATGAACTTGAGGAAAGCGCAATTTTTTTTATTCTTTGTACTTTGACGCTAAAGAAGTGATTTTTTTTTTAATCTACAATTGGAATCTTTGCTGCTTGACATATCTATTATAATTTTTTTGTAATCCTGATTCCGATATCTTGTTTCTATTAACCTCAACATTCTATCTGATTGGCCTAGATAAGATATGGATTACATTATATCCTCATGGCCATTTCTTTTTTGTGTTACTATCTTTGTGCATAATTATTGTTGTCAAGTCAGTCTTATTATTCAAATTTGAATTGTATCTCAAAAACTTGTATAAATATATTAATAATTATAATATATGCTTTATTATAATTCTTTAATAAAACAGTTTCCATAAAATTGAGACAGAATTGTCAAAATATTTTTTTTTGAATACGGAATATGTTTGCAGTTAATATTTCAATGGTGTGTGATAATGATAATATGATGCCTTATTTACATTTTATTTGTCAGAAATAATAAATGGGGTGTTACAAATATATGTTTTATTTCTGCATTGCAGTATGAAATAATAACGTTTGTATTAATACTATCCGCATTGCAAAAACTTAAGATTGCGCGATCCCGAGAGATAGTGAAAAGTGAGAGGAGAGAAACTCGTTTGACATTGCTCGCGGCTGATAATGAGTGTTTGCTCATTGTTGACTCAAGGCTTTAACTCTCCCTCGAACTGGTCAATTTTTTTGCGCACAAATATTAATCTATGCCTTGTATGATGGCCAAGGATGGTAGGTCAAGGTGTAACTACTTATTCTTCATTGCTTCCTATATGAAAGCTTAATGCTTTCTCCTTCCATCCTATATTATATATTTCTATTTTAAAATTAATTAAATTAATTATGATAAAAGATGACAAAAAATGACATTTATTTCCCAAAATTGGTTAAGAATTTTGAAGTTCACGAAATTATTATACATCAAGTATATAAATTAAACAAACGTTCTCTGAAGAGAGAGAATTTTCTCTTAGAATTTATTCTAAAAATCATGATAATTGTAAAATAGCATCGTATTTTGAAGAATTATATTCTTTCTGATTTGTTAATATTTTTACAATAAAATATAAAATATTAATTTAATTAATTTTACTAAAAGGTAAGTAAAATTTTCAATATTTTTAATAATTTTAAAATTTTTAATAAATTAAACAGTTTATAATTCTTTATTGTTTTAAATAGAATAGATGTGTCAAGTAATGATAAAGAAATAAAATATTTTACGTAAATTTTACAATACAATGATATTTTTAACTTGATTTATTGTTCGTCATTCATAATTTTACACCCATAATTTTACCATAGTAATTGATCGATGTTTGATGTTTTTATTTTTACTAAAATTTAAAATATTTTTGAAGTCGCTTACCAGTGAATGAATAATACACGGCATCGCCAAAGACAAAAATCTTGGGAATATTAAAAAAAAAAACCGATTTTATAAAGAAATTTAAATTTTTACGATAAAAAGTAAAAAATTTTCTTAGGCACAGGTCTACAAAGTACGCAAAAAATTTCCAATTTTGTCTAGCTTGTAATTTTCTGTACATACAAGTGATTAAATACAAAATACATACTGTTACTATACTCATCAAAAGTAGATATTTTCGCTTTAAAAAATCCTGTTTTAAATTTAAATTTCGTTTAGTTATAACGAAATTACAGCTGTTTGAAATTTGTAGCGTTATGAATTTTTTTTATTTCAACCCAATAGATATTATAAAATATCTTTTATTTATTTCAAAAATTCTTATTCCTTATTATCGATAATATTTAATAGGTTGCTAAATTGTTCCACACTTATCACTAAACATGGTAAAATTCTAACGAATTTTGCAGTAGAATATAACGAGAAAATTTTTCCATGTACGAGAAAATTAAAACGTTTTGTATATTTAAATATCAATGATTCATCTTTAGATTCGAAAATTTGTTTTTAATTATTTATATTTTCTAATTATTTTTAATATCTATTATTAGTGAAGTGATAAATTGTACTATTTCTAAAAAAGAGATGTTTCTAAAATATTCTAAATACAATAAACTACGTGCTCGTATACACAACACATATACGTAATGAATTTAACGAAGATGTAATCAACTTTACAAGGCAACTTTAGTACGTCTAAAATCTTGCGATGAGACCTATAAATATGTGAGACCTATAAGTATGTGAATGCGACCCTAAGGGATTTACTGAAAGGACCTTGGAGAGAATCGACGGGAGAGAGACTCGCGAGGAGGGTTCCATGAAGCAACGCCTCTTAAAGGTGGTCGAAGGCCATATCGCTCATAAATTTTCGGGTTGGTTGAGGGGTGAAAAAACCCGAGCCAGGGCGAGCTTGCCTCGTGCGTAAGGATAGTGCGTTTTTCACGAGAGTCATGACCTTGCTACGTAGAAAACTGGAAGATAAAAGGAGCAACAAGAATCATTGAAAGGCAAAGATCTACGAAATAAATCAAGGGACAAAAATGAAGAACAAAAGTTGACCCGGAAGACAGAGTTTTGAGTAATAAACAAAAAGGGTATTTCCATTCTACACATAATATTATAGAAGTATTTCGATGTAATACATCATTTTAGAAGATATTATGTCAGTCAGAAGTATGTATGTTGTTTTTATTGTTTAAAGATGAAATAATAAACTTGTAAAAATTTAATACAAATTATATCACATATATGTATTTACATCTTAATTTTCTTTCAAATAGTTTTGAAAATTAGAGTCATATTATGAAAGTGATCTTGTGGAAAGTCAAAAAACGACATATATCTATATAGAATTGGACATTTTAATTTTGTCCGCAAAATGTTTTTACGTAGTTTAATTAGTGGCAGCGTACAGGAGTTACGATCGCGAGGGTAAACCCGTCGGGAATCATCCCGATTGCGTTCGCGATTTATGTTTGTGGGCTGGCTTTATACTTAGAATCCAATTATCGGAAAGCCACGATGGTGAGTATTGTCTTTGTGATGGAATCCTACCAACGACGTGCGTGGTTCGAGGCTACCGTCTACTGGTGTTTGAGAGAATGCGCGCTGTCCCTGGACAAGCAGAGTACATTCCCAGACTGGGTTTCAGCCTCCAGGACGCCCTCACATTACGAGCCGCGTATCCGTCCCCCGCACTTCCGCCCCCCCTTCCACGCATAAAAGCCTTCGCACTCTGCGTCTCAGCTAAGGAGCGCGTTCAAGGTTCCGGCCGAGGTCGCAGACACATCCAACGAGATCGGCATCCCCTCTTGTACTAATAGTACCTCTAGTACTCTTCCCCTATGTCAACATAAGGAACAGAGACAACAAGACAATGAATAGTACTAACTTTATTATTTTTATTCGTCTCACTAATAGACAGTCGAAATCAGTCATTTCCCAGTATATTCGGGAGAATTGAGAATAAAAACAAAGAATGTTATAATCAATATTTTATTTAACTATTGCATTGGTTGTATGTTCATAACGCAAGCATCAGCAGGTTAACGAGCGGCCTTCGAGTTAACCGTATTACACTCTGCAGTAAGTTTTACTGAATGGTTTATTGTTAGTCGATGACTTGTTGTTGATCTCTGCTCGGCAGCTTCCTCTTCATTTTCTTTTTGCCCGCTTAATCCGAATGATAGAAATATAGACTCGAGAAACTCCCCGACATTTGAGAATTAATGCATATTAATGACTCGTTACAATTTCAAGATCATATTTTAAAACGAATGATGAACAAAACATCGCAACTTATGCGCGATCTCAAGTATGTATATGATAAATAGAAACTTAATAGACATGAAACATCATATCTATTTGTCTGAGGCATAGATAGCTACAAAGCATATAATGTTCATTATATATTTGTTATTGGAGTCGAAGCTAATCGTGTGCGCCGTAATATATTTATGTCAGATAAATTTGAACATGGTAGCTAAATCAGAGGGATAATTAGTTTCCCAATCCAGCCGGTATTTTTAGTTAATAACTCATTTTTACCCTTATTCGAAAATACGCCCTCGCGTGACATAGCAATTATGATGAAGCGCATCGACATGATGATGCGGTGGAAGCGAAGTGCAGAGTTCACGATAGGACAGTTCACGTTAGCGAGAACTAGGTTGCGTGGCAACCGACGCCCACAGGGCGCCACGCGCCTCCAATGTAGGTATTTACGCGAGCAGGGTGGCTACCATTTCTGTTATACCGCACCTCATCGTAGGCGGATTCGGTGGATCAACGAGAGAGATTGAGTATATCAGGTCCTATGCGGAAAAAGTACGGAAAAATATATAACATAATTGAAAAGCCCCATTCTTAACTATCAACACTTGCTTATCAATATTAAATTTATATATAATTAAATTTACATATTGGACGTACGCATTGCACTCTCATTTTATTATTCTTTTCTAATGAGTACAACGAATAATTAAATAAGAGATAGAAATAATGATCTTTTCGAATAACCATTTTTTTCGATCTAATCGATTATTCGAGAGCGAGTAATTATTTATAATTGAGAATATAAAAAGCGTGAAGATATTTTAATTTGTTTTTTTTGTTATTGTAATCGGCGTCTTCGATAACGCGTTCGTAAATTCCAGTCATATTCGTATCTAAATATTATACTTACCAAGGCTGTGTAAAAGTTCAAGGTATCAATAAAAACATCAGGATATATAAACATCAGGACATCCAGCTCAAATTAATATATGGCATGATCGCCGAATTATGCGAGTCGCACAAATGAAAATTTTAAAAATTACGTAATATAAGTTGTTTATTTGTAAAAACATATTTTCTTAAATATTTAAAATTCAAGATATCCGATTATTGATATTTGAATAATTATATTAATTTAGAGACAATTATAATTGTTCAGTCCTTTTCGTTTCTTACACATTAATAATGAATTTTAGAAGTATAATGTATATTATTAAATATGTTAACGATAATTTAAATTGGAATTTTGTGCTTACATGAATAAAATAAACAAGAATAAAATATATGATATATTATTGAACAAGAATTTTAATATTTTTGAAAGATAGGATAAGAGAGATCTCAGATTTCTTATTGAAAGAATCGGAAGGCTGTGGGATTAAAGATAAATAAGAAGACAATATATTTTTATGTATAATTCACCAGACAATGTTTATTCAGACGACCTCACAACTCCCAAGCGTACAAAATGACGTGCTCACTGGGCAATATGCGGGGCTGCATTTCTTGCATGTAATAGAGTACATTTTATCCATATTTTTCGTTTTTTTCCACCAGAAACAACAGCTGTGTTTGTATTCTTCTTAATGGATAGGGAAATATATCATACTTTATGTATCGTTTACTATAATAATTATGTGTAGTTTATGCATAACAAGTATTACGAATATCAACGCTAGGTTGTCTGCGGAAGGGAGAGAGGGAGGGAGAGGAGGAGGACAAGAATAAGTGTTCGCTCAGTGTGCATATATGTTGCTGTCGTGTGTAAATGTGTCCATATTGTGTGTGTATGCGTGTTTTTGTAAGGACAAAAGGATTCTACGAGGATTCGCTTGGACAAACAGGTGAATGTGGTACATGCGACACGGCGAAGGAAATGCATTCTCTCTTTAGATACAATAAATACAGAGGCCTCTAAGCTGAAGGAAGGGATGGGTGTTTAGGAATACAACTGGCTAGGCTATATTTCTAGCCGGAAGATTGAACGTGCTTTTAATGTCTCATTCTTTGATGAGTAGATTCCCTTTAATCTGATCGAACTTTATTGCAACTCTATTTAAATCATTAATTTGAGGATCGAACTAACGAAACTCAAATCGGACATGATTAAAGTGAGCTTCTTGTAGATCGAACCAAGAGAATCTAGTCCATCTTGAAAGGAGGCATAAGTGTTTCTACAACTGTTTCAAGATCGATTTTACTCGCTCGCAACTCAGCGTGTTGTGAATGTATGCGTATTCGATGTTCATGCTGGAACTGGGATATGCTGGGTGGTTAAAAGGGAGGGGGCGGGGCGGGCGTCTCAACAACACGTCGGCGGCGGCCCACCGCGTATCTTCTAACTTTTCCTCACGATTTTTTTTTTCGAAGCAGAAGAGGTTCACTCGCGCCTACCAACACATAGTCTTACAAATCTACTATTTACACTCCGTTTCGAAGTTCTACTCGGAACTCCGTTTTGCTCGAGCGCTCCGCGGCTTCTCTCTTTCTCTTCTTTTCCTTTCCATCTTTCTCTTCCTTCTCTCACTTACTATCTTTTCCTCGCTTTCTCTTTCGCAATCCCGTCTCGATCTATCTAATCTGACTTTCATGCATGCACACACAACACATAATATTGTATAACGCGTTTAAGCGGACCTACGATACCTATCTCGCTATACGACGCGATTAGAGGATATAATTACTTCTCGCGTCGTCTTCCCGACGAAGAGACACGACATGTAATATAAAGGTACGGTAATTGCAAACTGGTGGCCGCGGCGGGCCGATCAGTCTCATAACAAAACGCTTAATTCTTTAAAATCGCGTACGCGATCTTCATTCTCGGTTGCCACCGCGATCAAGAAGCTTTTCGATTTGCCCCGATTCATTTGCACAAGCACGCTCATCCGTCATTCATTCTCTCTTTTTCCCATTCATTCCGTATGTCTGCCTTTCATCATTCACACAAGAGTATCATACGTATCTTTTTCTACACGTACACGAAATGATAATTTTTTACGGTTATGATACCTTACACATATTACAATAATATTAATTAGTTTTATAATATTTAATAATTATAGTAGAGTAGATGATCAATGAATGAGGTGGAGACTGTACAGGATGCGCGATTTCCATGATTATCACATGTAGATAGATTATTAATTTCTGTAACACTCAACCTTTGTGTTTTTTTCCATCGCAGATGTTCTATCTTCTAGATATACATCTAGAGCAGATAGGTTTTAGGTAGGTAGACAGGTAGATAAGTAGTTTTAGGTGGATAGGTGGCTCTCCTACACAGCACTGTTGCTTTCATCGAATCGGCACTTTTATGTAAGTGTCCATTCATCGTCATTTCGCGCACTCGAAAAAAACAACTCGCCACAGAATGTCTGTCTTCCTCGTGATTATACACGGAGATGTACCCTGTCCATTCCTCCGTAACCTCCACCTCCTTTTTCGCATGATTTTAGCGATAAGTAGTTTAAATTAATAAATTATTTGGTTTGTCACGCGCTCAGAGCGTCCTGGCACTTTCGTTTCTAGTTAAGGGCCGGGGAAGGTTGTATCGCGTCGCGACAACGAGTTTCCACCGGTTGATGATTAATGGATCAAATATCCCGGTTTCGTGCGCGCGCACGTCAGTGCATGTTACGGGAAATCACTTGAGTTCGCGAGAACACTACGCTTCGAGAGAGAGGGCCTTGCAGGGCCCAACGAGTGGTCTGGGTGATGGTGATGGGGATGGCGATTTCTTGGACAAGTTCAGCGGCTGCTGGCTGTCCGCGATATCAACCTGCAGCTCCATCATGTTGCTCGGACATCCCGATAACACCGATAATGTAGCCGCCGTACTCGACGTTGGTCTCGGACTCGTGCTCGTACTACTAGTTGCTGTCGCGGAAAGGTACCGCGGAGACGAAGCCGGAGAGTTGGCAACAGCGAGATAATCCGAGGAAGACTGCTGTTGTTGCTGCTGTTGTCGCGCACCTGTTGTCGTCGTGATCACCGAGGTGGCCGGCCATCTATTCGAATAGCTCGTGGTAGCGCATTGCAGAAGACCTTGAGATCCTTGCGTCGAACGTGTGGTTATGGTAGTCGTCGATGCGCATTGTTCCGCGGGCGACGGCGATGCTGTAGGAGATCTGGGACTAGCCTCGCCCCGCATTATATAGTTGTGTATGATGTCTGTACGCTTCAATTGTTCTGCTGTCATCCGTGGGCCTTCCATTAGGCTTCTCGCGAGAGTGGAATGCGTGCTGCTGAGCAAACTCGCGGTTTGCGGGCACTGGGATTGTGTCGTTTGTGAGGGCGGACTGCGCGCTGGTGGCGAAGTTAGATGTAGATGCAATTGAGACTGCGTGTGCTGAACTATTACGGCCGGCTCGGCCTCGGCACTATCCTTCTGGCGCAAAGCGCGGAACTTCTTGTGGGGCTTGTAAGCCTCATCCATCAGTGAGTTGGTATCATACAAAGGTGGTGCCTGAAGCACGCGCTTCAGCACCGGCATGTCCTCGACTTCCTTGTCCTCCGAGCGTGGACTCGAGCACACAGATGTGGGAGCGCTGCTGGCACTGCTGCTGGCTGGTTTATCAGGTTTCTCGGTACCAGACTCAATTCCGCTATCACTTGGCGAATCCAATTTACGAAAACTGCGACACTGTGGCGGCTGTGGAGTCTTCGATATAGTAGAACGATGAAGTTCATCATCGCCGGAACTAGTACTGCCAGAGTTCGCACGTCGTCTATGCGGACAAAGTCCACCGGCTAGAGTAGCAGCTAGAAGAGGCGCGCTCGATGCATGGTGACCACTTGGCGGTGGTACTGGATGGTATTCTGTCAAAGAGGCAACTTCACCACTGCAGGTGCTTTCGGTGCTCGATACGCTACCCAGTGGGCTCTTTACCGCTTCATCTAAAGTTACGTCCGAAGCGGAACCCCAAGAAGCCGGAGCTTCTTCTTCCATTGGCCAATGTGACTGTTGTTGAGGAGTGATGACGTGTTGTGTTTGTTGTTGCTGTTGATGTTGTTGTTGAGCCTGCAACTGCTGTTGCTGCTCAGTCATTTTGAAAGCCAATAATTTTTCAGAGTGGAGGGTGTTGAGAGTTTTTAGGTCGGGTATTTTCTTTAATAATTCACGGAGTATGTCAGGATGCTGAGGATGGTTCTGTGCTAATACCGTCTGTAAAGCATTTCGAAGTTTATTGTGCATACGTTCGACCAGCTCGGTATTGCGAAGCCCAGGTCTGTCGGCGGCGATCACCACAACCGAACAGAACAATCCCAATTCAGCGTCGGATAATCGCAAGGAATTGACTCTTTCTGCGAAGTCGAACATCGAGTCCATTAGGAATCGCGCATTACTGCTATTATGGATGGACTCTCGTTTGAGCACTTGGCCATTTAAGCAGATCATACTGTTCGTTTGACCATCGAACATGCAGGCAAGTCGCACGAGCAACACCTCGAAAACGCCAGCCTTCAATAGAGTGACCTGGTCGTCCTGAGCCAGCAGGTTGAATCCAGGTATGCGTTTCGCAAATTCCACGACACCGCGTATGGCCGGCGAGAACCTTTTGGAGAAGTCTTGAAGTAACTCTTGCTGTCCGGTCAATGGTTGTGGATTAGGATTCAAGGGGCATGCCTATAACAGAAAGAACCAAATTCCAAGGTCAGGAGGCAACGAAATCGTTAAATCATGCTGAAGGTCGCCTATATCATTATTGGTACTCGGAAGAACATACCAGGCGTCCTCGCGTGGCGGAACGGGATGAGACGAGGCGATTTACACGCTCTCGTCGGATCTCGCTTCCTCCTTCGCCGAGGTCGTCTGGTTCTCGCACGATTTCCGCGTAGAACGCTTGAAAAATCAAGACGGCCCAAGGCTCGTGTAGTTATTGACGTCAGCGTATATGCCGACCGTTCAAATCTCAAAGCGAATGGCTTGCATAACCCGCGTTAATGTCAAGAAGATAGGTCGAGCTTGTTTACCAAGGTTGGTGGACATGCGGTGTAGTTGGGGGTCTCGCGGGCTCTGGCGAGGATTGGGGCCACTTTATCCCTGGTAAAATCGCATGTGTCGATATGGGCTCGCACCACGGTTGTAAGCAGACGTTGTTCATCTTCTAACTCAGCCGCTACCGCTTTTTCTTGAGAACGGCTGTGGGAGCTCTGCTGCATAGCAGCCAGAATCCTGGCCTTCTCTCGCTTGGGCACGCGGCCGAATCGTACCGCTGTAATCAGAAACAAGTAAAATCAAAGGGTTAGATGTATGTTGATTTGACGCTCGCTTGTACGTCGCACGCAAAAGGAAGGACGATGATAAATAGTTAATGCGATCAATGGGTGAATCATGCAACGGACCCGACCGTTCGCTATCGCGAGATGACCTTCGCATAAACGAATGTCGGCGTGATATTCGCATAGGCCATACGAGAGAATCGAAAGAAACGGCGACTTTCGATCATAATAAAATCGACTGGCTATTCAAAGCGTGAGTACCACCACAGATATGGTTTCGCGCCAAAGGTGAAAAAAAGTCAGAGGGGAAAGCGCACGACTTTCTCGCGGGAGAGATGAAAGTGCCGCGCGCTCACGCGCAGTGCTGCGCGTTATGCGAATCTTCAATTAGAAAGTACGCTATATGGTTTATCACTATCGAAACCGCTCTAATATCGTTCCATCAAAGGGACACCTACGTGCATTGTGATAGTTGACTACTCCGTTGAGAATCCCTTTCAGAATCGGTAACTCGTCTCCCATGACGGTTCAGGGAAACGTAAATCACGTTAAATCTCGGAATAATTTTCGATTTTATCGCACTTTCACGCACGTGATTGACTTCTCTATCAGCACCAGATCACCTGCCGCCTGACGCCACGGTTGTCACTCTATACGCGAGGGACTCCTTGACTCTAAGGTTGCGTGTTCTTGACTGATAAGCGCTACGAACGATCCTCTCGGCTGACTCGCGAGTTGCGGGTCACTCCAAGCGATCGCACTGCGCGAAATAGCGCGTGGCTATGACGGAGAGGTTTGCCGCTCAGAGTTTGAAAAACGAGCGCGACTACTATACACGTGCAAACACGAGACAGCATCACCGCCGACTGAGTGATGTTCCGCGGTTGCGTTCAACAGCCCCTCCACTTATTCAACCATCAACGACCCCCACCATCGCGCGCGAATGTGGCCTTTGCCGAGCCTTTGGCCTTGAACTTGGTTTCAGCGACAGCCGCACGAGGCGTACCGCCGACCTATATACACTATATAACGAGCAAATGTACGACGCGTCAAACCGTAGCACCCGGCGCAAAGAGTGAGTGAGATAGTTGAATTTCTCTATGCGCAGATGCGAATTTCCTTTGTCGGGGGTAACTTACCCTCGATAACCTTGTGCAACCCCTTGCTAGGCTACCTGCTCTGTCACCAGCTGTCGATAGTCAGCTTTATCTATTTGCGGACTATCGATCTTTAATGTTAAGGACGTACTGGTCCTATGAGCTAAAGCAAACTATTCATTTGTTATCATCTTGAATCTTTAGCAAACAATATTTTGTATAATTTTAGTTACGATTAATCTAATTACGAAAACAGCTAACGGGATATTAACGAAAGATCATATCTGATGTAATGATGTAGTATATCATGTAGTATATCATGTACAAAATCCAACTACGCGAAGAGTACAGAGATTTGATTAGTAATCAAAAGTGCAAGTTTCCAATATATTTGTTCTTCTAATTCGGAATTTATCAATCCCGCATCAAGTTTTTTTTAATTCATTTCATCTCATGGTACAAAATCTCGTCGTTAAAATCATATTTATAAAGATTTACAATATTCTTTATAATTATTTCTCATAATTATTTCTCCAAGTACAACAAAAATGAAAAAAAAAAAACGCGCCGATCATGATAACGATGTCGACAAGTTGTTCGTAGCAAGGCTTGAAGCGTTATGACCAGTTAGTCACGCATAGCTCTGGCCAGACGGTAGCTCGCAACGAGAGCATGCGCCTACCAGCCAGGTAGATTCAGATGATGTAGAAGAGGGGAGATCGATGAAGGAGAGGAGCGGTATCGAGGAAGGGGAATGTAGTTAGGAAGCAAAGTTCGCGAGGTCTCCGCATGGAGTGTAGCGCCACGCGACAGCGCACCATCGCCGTTGGTGGGGGAAGAGTTACGTTCCACGACCGAAGAAGCCAAGCGACGAGGATCGTTCGCTTGAGGTGGGGAATGAGAGGACGACGACGGAGTGCGGCGACAGAGGCGCGGTAGCTGGGAAAGGAGGGTAGAAGAAGGTGGGAGGATCACCGGGGGACGTAGCGGCGAGTAGCGGTACTCTTTCTACGGACACCAAGTCACCCGCCAGACGAGCAACGGTCGTCTATTGACCCCGCGAATCGCATTGATACTGATAGGCGTACTTTTTCGTACTGATTTTTAAGATGAAAGATCATTTTCATGTCATATGCGTTTGTGATAGGTAAATCGATATTATATTTTTGACTATATTCGAGCTACATCATAATTATTTGAAAAATCGCATCTACATGAATTAATTTGCAAAAATGATAAAAATATACACTTAGTCATCTAGAGAGGAGGAACGCGTTCTAATTTTGTCGGGAGAACGTGATATATATATATATATATATATATAGTGTGTGTGTGTGTGTGTGTGTGTGTGTGTGTGTGTGTGTGTGTGTTTTGGCGCCCGCGCGACATGTCGACGACCTAGGTCAATGATCCGGGCGGGAGATGCTGTGCAGCATCCCGCGCAGCTGCGATTATTCGATAAAAACCGACGAGGATTTTATTAATTCGTCGAAAAGAAAGCAAGATCTGATTACACCAATTGAAAGATAATCGCTGTTGCTTTCTCAAACGGCGAATTGGCCACTTTCGCCCGTTGCGACACTCCATCATGTCGCGAGGACGTTACGCAAACGGTCAATGACCCGGCAAATTAAATTTTAGAAACTCTTTTACGGAGAATATGACGCTCGAAAGAAGAAAGAAGAAATATGCGATGCTTTACTAATTGGCGCAACAACAAATTGATCAAAAGGACGCGTTAAATTTGCAAATATGTTTACGGGATTGGCGACACAGCGTTTTTTTTTTTAGTCGAAATAATATATTCTATTACATTTTAGAATTATTTTAACTATTGACTAGAATAAAGATTCAAATTATTTAAGATAATTCGCAACATTTTTTTCAGCAATGATAAATTTCTATGAAATTTTATTTAAAGCTACAAAATTTATTCTCATAGATAAAATATTGAAAAGACTCACCATCACGACTCATGCCGACAGCGATGCACTTTTTGAGACGGCAATATTGACAGCGATTTCTGTTGATTCGGAGGATGCTGCACTGTTGATTCTTGGTGCACGGACGATACTGAATCTTTTGCTGAATGCTCCGACGAAAGAAGCCCTGCGAATCACCAACAAAACCCTCGTCAATCTGACCGTCACTGTCTGATGAAGACCCCGATGAGCAATCGGTCCCCGAACGCGGGGCGGCCAAATCACATTCGCACAAGCACCCCATTAATTCACTCCAGCTGAGATAAAAATCGCACGGCGTCTAACGAACTGAATGAATATAACGAATATATAACACCACCGTTTAGTGGAATCGCGCGGATTAACTAAATGATTATCACTTGCTATACGTATCCTTCGCGGTTCGAAACTAATGACGCTACCTAAGTTAGAGTATTCTCTGCGAAAACAGGAAATTGATCTTTGGTCGCTTGCATCAGTCACTGTCCTCACATGAACGCGTAATAATTCGCGTTAACCAAATCCGCGTGGAGTCTCTTCTCGGATACTCGGTTCCACGGTGAACGCGCGCGTACCTAAGTACAACGCGAGTTTCGTAGAGGAAAGAAGCGACCGTTTGTATCGAAGCTTGGCTGTGGACTGGCTCTTTCTAGCACAGAGAACATAGAGCCTCGGCACATTGCCTCTGGCGTACCGAGGTGGGGGACACTGTGACCTAATTCCCGGACGTTCACCCGCAGTTCACCGCGTGAAAGTGAGAGTCCCCCTTGCGCGGACTGGCGCTCCTCGGCCGTCTCCCTCTTTGGGTTCTCTCTTTCTCCAGTTTCCAGTTTCTCTCACTCGCGCTGAAGTGAACCCTAGATGATGTCCTCTTCGTCGTATCTACTACGAGCTACGAGCTATGAGTGTTACCATAGAGGTTCGCGGGCGCTCTACTAACGGGTTTCTTCCCTCCCTCCCTCCCTCCTTCCTCCCCACCTACCAACCGGAGGAGCCACCCTATCCGAACGACCTGCCCTACCTCCACTTCTCGGTTCCTACCCTCGCGTTGATACTCCTCTAATATCCACCTACTCTTACTCGCAAATAAGCGTGAATATACAAATCCCTTGTCTCTATTTATGTATCATTTTTATCTTTACTTCCGATCCTATCTCCTATCTTAATCGCTCGGAGCTATGAAGAAGCTGAGAGTTTTGGACTAAATAAAAATTGAGAAAGGGGTAGGTTATAGTAAAAGAACTTTCTGTTGTATATCGGTCAACGACCTCGCGAGACGATTACGTAACGTGCAACGCGTGGGGGACCCTTGTGAAGCTTCTATATGTTTCTGTGTTCGTCATGTCGTCGTCGTCGACGTCGCGTCGACGACCGCGAGTATACGTCGAAGCACGTACGCATACGAAAAGTTGGCGATGCTCGTTGCCGAGTAACTCTGCTGTGACGTCAGATGCGCGACCTCGCCTACCTCAACTTCGTGCGGAGCTCATCGAGAGAACGATGTACCGTTGCACCTCCGCGCCCGGGCTGTCAATCGGCACGAGCGTTTGATGCAAGTCAATGAACTGTCAGCGTTGCCAATGTTAAGCATCGCTGCCTTCGATTCTAACTGAGTTCGGTGATAAAATACGTCTTCGATCTTTTGTACAAAAGAAGGTAGCTTGTTTCAAATGATATAATGTATAATCTATAAATCGATCAAATTTTTAAATTAAGATTCACCTTTTTTTTTTTAAATTTAACTTATTGTAATGTACAATATCTCAAATATTATGTTTAAAATCTTGAAAATAATTGTGAAAATATTTCAATAATTACATCTTCAGATTCTTTGCCCTTAGACTTTCAAATCTTTTTAATTCGAAGCAATTTTTTTTTGCGAAAAATTATCGAAATTGCAGCGAAATGTTATTGAACCACGAATTATCATCGTGCCCGGACGAAGCCAGCAACCCCTGTTGAACCTCTCGGTCGTCGGGAATCCAACGAGCAAAGGGTGCAAGAGGTGTGTGGGGGAATGCGGTGCATCGATCTCTCGAACCGTGCATGGCCCGTGACGGGTCAGGGGGCGATCACCTTCGTGCGCTACCTCAAGTTACGAATGTTCCTTTGCGCACGCGTCTTATTCTCAAAATCCTTATAAGATGCTGGAGAATGGTATAATATTTTATCTCAACTAAAAATTATTTCAGATTTCATAATCTTAATATATTTGCATAAATTTCATATGTACAAATATGTACAAATATGATAATTTTAAATACTAGTGATTAGAAATGTTCTCCTCTACTTAACAATTGCAATAGTAAGCACTGGATATTCAACAATAGTTTCAGGAAAAATGCATCGAGAGGAGAATTAAATGAAACTTTCGCCGAGAAAGTTCTGTTATTCTCTGTTCTCAATTCCTGTTACAAGAAAAAAATCTCATTTCCGCAAGATTTATTAACAGAGAAATTAATTATTATTAAAGAGCGGACTATATTACGTTTAAAAGAATTGTATGAAAAATTCTTTAATTTTTTAAAATTAAAATTGAAATACGCAATAAAACATTCTTTATGACTGTAATGTACGTATTGATGTAAAAATTGACATCGAACATTTTCGTGATTTCATCTGGGATGAAATCGCACGAAGATTATCTTCACAATTTAGTGGAACCGTCGTTGTCCGGCCGACGCGACGCGACGGCCGTTGAAGTTCCAATTTTATTTTCCGTGGAAGTGCAGCGACGACACTAGTAGCTGGCAGAAGAGACGTTGGTCGGTGACGGTGGTACGGGGTTGTATAAGCATTACACGCTTGCATATACGTGCACACTGCACATATATAAGTGAAGAGAGTGTGGGATATACACACGATGTGGTCGCGGGGCCAACGACCGGAGCGCGCGACTGCTGCAACGAATAGGGGGAGAGGGGAAAAGAGGAACGGCGATCTGTCTGAGGGACGGTAGGGGAAGGTGAGTGTATCTGCTACCACGCGAAGAGTGGGGGCGTGAGGTACCATAGTAAAAGTAGGAGGTTTGATGCCAGAGAGGGAGAGAGAAGGACGCGAAACGGAGTAACGGTGACGTACGTAACACGCGCGCGTGCGCGTGCGCGCCGCTCCAACAGTCGCGACACTCTCCGCTCTGCTCGGGGGCATTAACCGCTCGCTCATTCGCTAGCTCGTTCTAGCACTCTCCTACGACCCCAAGAATTTGCCGTTCCGTTCTGTTGCCCGGGCATCGATATCGGTAAAGTCGATCGCAGAGGTCAGAGATGGTTGCTCCCGTGCACACAGTTTTGTACTCTACTGATACTACCGAACGATACATAACGGCGATTTAGTAACATCAGATACAATTTTGATTGATTTTGCGTAAATGAGAGACTTGTTAAATCACTGCGGTCATATATTTATGAATCATCATATTAGCATTCATGTACCTGTGAAACGATCTATAAATGATTAAGAATTAGTTCAACTTTTTTTCTGGAAATGCCTGTTGGATCTTGTCATTGTCAATCAATTATTGTTAATTTGCACAACGGCATTTACCCTTTTGAATTCTGAATCCTTCCAGAAGTCGTAATGCTCGCTAACGCGTCAAGCGGAGTGATGCATGTATAGCGGCAGAAGTAATCCATTATGCTGTTCGCTGATGATATCGTGTTTCGCGGGACGAATTTATCGGGTGTAAAAATTGCGGCGGTCCGATTTCGCCCTGTGGGGAAGCGTTATCTCGAAGAGCTCCCGCTTCAGTGGACAAATACCACGTCGAGCGAACACCTACCATGATAATAAGCGGCTGACCCGATTCTAAAGTAGATGCACCTCGGGGTCGATAACCTCAAGCGAGCACCGAAATACTCGCGCAATCAAATGAAAATGAGATCGCGACTCGTTACAACGTCAAAAATGACGGTTACCCGAGAGAGGAGGGGAGAGTGGGGGAAGACTTCCCTATGGGAGGGGGGTATTCGGTGAGGGAAGAGGAGGAGAAGGAAGAGGAGAAGGAGGAGAAGGAGGAAGAAGAGGAGGAGGAGGAGATGGAGGAGGAGAAGGAGAGGGAGAGTGACGTAACTGGCTCGAAGGGTCGACGACCGGAGGGTTAATGCACTGGTCGCCTGATTTCAACCCTCCGGAAAAAGCACCGACGTGCACCTCCACCAATTGTTTTGTATCACGAAGATTTAAAGAGGAGCTCCATATTACTAAAAAGTTCATTCGTCTCTCCTAAATAATAATTTCTAATATTTTCGAGAAAATTGATCACGTAAGAGTTTCAACTTTTCATTTTAGAATTTCAATTAGTTTGCTAGAGTTTTATACATCAAACATTAGTTTTTATATTTTCCTATTTTGAGATAAAAATGTTTTTAATCAAAAGCTCAAATTCAACGATAATATAGGATTGAAAGATGTTTAATAAGATCAAGCTATGTTTTACAAGTCAAAGCACGTTATGTACTAATAAAAAACTGCCGTGGAAATTATATTTATTTCAAATCTAATTCGCTGCGATATGTACCGTTATGATGGCAAAAGTAGAGCGATAATAGCGCCATTCGACTATTCTGGAACTGCAATCGATTTAACTCAAATTGATTTAAAATATTCAAAATACGGCTTCTATTTTATTCTCCTGCATGATCCTTTAATAAATTGAGAAGCTTTATTCTTCAATAAATTAGAGAAGGTTGAAATACTCGGTACTGCTATTACAGCTTTTAAGTTGATTTATTTCATATTAGAAGAAGATTTAGATATTTTTGGTTCTTGAATCTTGACATTTCAAAATTTCGAATTCTTTGTCTTTTGTGTCAGTTTTTGTCTATTTCTGAAATATTTCCGAATCTATTAAATAATAATAATAATAAGGTATGTATATACAGGAATATCGTATTGGCTTTCTTGACAATCATATAAAATTTTACATGCGTAAGTTTTTTCTTTTAATAAAATTAATATTTCAGTAGTGCGGTATAATGCGAAGAGAAAAGTAGCGTTCTGATGAGACAGTAGAGCGAAATAGTACAACTGTGTAGTGGTGTGACCGAGCGACCTAGTCTTAAAGATATCCAACACTCTTCCGCGTTCTCTTCCCTTTCCACAAGCCCCTCTTCCAGTACTTTAAGACGCTCTACCGCTAGCGGCTAGGTCACTCGGTGGAGACTCGTTCGGCTTAGCGCCTCTTACGGCGCTGCGACTATAAGTTACTGACCTAGTCAACCAGTCGGGGACCATGACTCTCTGTCGATTAGTCTCTTCAGTGAATTTCAACCATCGGAACGACGTTACAGGAGCAGGAGGATGACATTACATAGAAGACGGAGAAGACGAGAGGAAGAAAAATTCTTAGGCAGGTGTTTCATATAGAATGTGGTCGATGTAGGTCTTTTTTCTATGGCTATACAATAGGAGCAATGAAAGCAGGAGTATCTGCTGCTAGGTCGAAAAATACTTTCGCTTCCCCACGGTAATCATCATCTTGGTTTTTCGGTTTGGCCCTAACTCTCTCTTTCATTTCCTTTTTTTTGGGTTTACCATTCTTGGTTCTTCCGCAGCACGGCGGGATGTCTCTATTGGCGGTTCTATTCGATTATTTTAATGAAAAAAACCGCCAGAATAAATTGTATGACAAATTATTACATTATTATAGAACGTTTTCAAAGAAATGTTTTTAAACAGTGGCTATATTACATTCTATTAAATTTCAATTTCTTCATTTATATTCTATGCATTTATGCATACATATTTGTACAAACTTGTAGGTAAAACATTCCTACGATTCTAAGAACATTCTCAGAAGATTCCTTGGATAAATGTATTATGTGGATATAATCACTTTTACAAAACAACAATAAATATAAATAAAGGCTAGCAAGATTTATAAATATCGAAAGATTTAAATCTCTTAATCATTCATATCGTATTTGTATCTGTAACGATATCAAGTTCTTTAAGTTCTTTTGTTAAATCCAAAAAGAGAGGAAGTCCTTTTTTATTAATAAGTTTTCAACAATTTTACAAACAAATTTTGTAATAGCTTTCTTCACCAACAACAACTTTATCTTTTATGACCAATTTTTTCATCTTTAGATAACTTTATTCATGAAATATCTGGGAAATATTTCGCGATGAAGAAATTGACCATAAAAGATAAATAATATCATATAATCTGTGTGATAACTGTATTTGAATAGGAAATACCTTGAATAAATATATATAAAAAGAATTAAAATAAATAATGTGAAACACAATTAGAAGAAAGATGGTGGCACGAAGTTGTTACACGAGTGGTCTAAGTCGATCTACGAGCGTGAACGATGCACGGTACCTGGTAGCATGACCACCCAGACCACCTCCACTACATCGCGTGGTTATGGAGATGGTAAAATCGGCGGTGGGTAGTGGCGCCATTCCTTCACTTCCTAAAACGCGTCGATAGCCAGTGCTGATCCTACTATCCGCTTCCGGCCAAATCGATGCGTACAAGCGAAACAAAAGACACTGATCTTGTTACAATTTAGACAGCTCGGAAAGTTTCTCGTGACAAAGAAAAATTCCATATTTCAACGCCTGGACACGTTAAGAAGACAATTAAATTGCAAAGTAATTCAGCTTGAATGACATTTCCAAATTCTTTGACCATTGAGCCTTAGTTGATTTTAGTTCGAACATTTGTCAGAATCATTGACGAAGAATTGTCAAAGAATATATCTACCTGCTTTGAACCTTTTCTTAAATTTTGTTGAAACGGAAATATTGTAGTAATAAAAAACCTGTCATATTTTCTGTATCTTCCTTTCTAACGAACATAATTTTGTAGGTAAAAAAAAAATGATACAAAGACCATTAGAATCTATTGATTGATTAGGATCTATTGACGATTGATGCTTATAACTATGATGCATTAATCATTTTATTAACTGTTAAAAAATATGTATTAAAAAATAAATTATCACGCTAGCCTTGACAATACGTATGAAAGAGACCTTCACGAGATCCTCTGCCGATGTAGAGGAACTGCTTATCGTGAAATAATTTCAAGGACCACCTCAAATCTCTTATGATTTCGTGACCAAGATTTCTCCGCGTAATCGACAACTTCTATGTAGCCTCACATCATGCATTTACATTCACGTACATTCATTCTGATCGCACCGCACAGCAACGTGCATCCACAATTTCGATATTCTTATAGATAGAAAACGTTAATCTAATTTTAACATCTATGGATTCTCTGAAGTAATTTGAAGTTAATAAACTTCAAAATATACTTAACGAAAATTTGATTATATTCTCTTTTCTATCAATTTATCATTTTTTAACATTGCGTATTTTGTTTTGTAAGTATAAAATTTATAAAATTATTTATAATTCTTAACTTTTTTGATTATATAATATTAGTTTAAAATTGTTTACAAAAAAACAAGTTCAATTCTGTCGACAAAACTGGAACGAACATTTACATATCGAAATCGCTTGGCGCGAAAACACATGGCACTTCTGATCGCTCATGCGAGATTAGATTCCGTCAGCGTTCGATTTAAAAATCTTGACAAAGGATTGTAACGTAAGACTTCGGAGAGACGATTCCAAAGGAATCGGATTGCCGTGTAATTGACAACTGATCTGCCAGTACTCACCTTGCATCCCTCGCAGGAATGAACTCCATAATGAAAACCGGATGCCTTGTCACCGCAGACCCGGCATAACACGGTGGTCCCGTCGAATTCTGAAACAAACAAGAGAAGTGCATTCCGTTAATGCAGGTCGTAACGATATCCTCTCCTCTCGCGCTGCGCGAGAGAAAGGTGGGAGGGAAAGAAGAACACTTTCTCCTCTCTCGCGCGTGTAGCGGGTTACAGCATCGCGCTGCATTACAACTTTCTGCTTTCACCTACTGTCGCGGTATCGCGGTCCCATCCGCTTTTTACGCTCGCACACCAATTGGCATTATTCGTTATGATCTCGCCATTGTAAAAAGAAATACATATACCTATGTTAAGTTCAGGCTCGGGTTTAGCGGAAGAAACAGTCGAATCCATCGTCGGCATATTGGGACTAAGATGATGATCTGCTAATTGCATCACGTGATACGGACTAGACATGCCTTGACTGGGTACACGCGGCACGGTGGACGCGCGAGAATCGTGCGAAGATACGTTGGGAATCAGTAATTCAGGTGCGGGTGATATGACCAGCGTGTCCTGCGCACTACTGTCCGGAGTAAGAATCATGTTTGTTCGGGAAAGTTTCCGCTGTTAACGCTCTTCTTCCCGGCAGAGATAACATTCGTTTATTCACAACACTGCACTGAGAAAAAAATTAAAAGTCCACATACTGTTCCGAAGATTTACGATATTGTTCCACTTGTTCTCATCTCGCTCTCACTGTCACTAAGCTCACTTATCAATCACTAAATATCGATTTACTTGCACGCGCGCGAACGTCCACGTGCAACTCTTGATCAAGAACTCAGCGAATATCGAAGTGCCGCAAATGATCGACGCGATCTGCGACTGCAAAGGTTATGGCCGACGTTATAACGAAGCTCGCGGTAAGTTGTGGACGACGGATTGGAAGCGACGCAATGAATTGGAAGCGGAGCTGAGCGCGAGAGGATGGTAGCCTGAAGAGAGAGTGAAAGTAAGTCTTCGCTCGAGGGAGGTTCGCGTTGGTCTGACTCTTGTTCGGCGCTGCCGAGTGTTGGTTACCTGGGGGCCGTGCAGCCCTTACTCTGAGTAAGTCGGAGATGGAGGGGAGGGATTGATGTGCCTGCTCGGCTGCCAGGCTATCAGGCTGCCTCGACCATCTACAATGTCTACGCCCTGGCTACCTAGTATGTAGTAGAGGACACTCAACACATTGCTCCGTAAGCTCTCTTACAGGGCCCCCCGAGAGAGTTCATCGTATTTTCAATGTTGGAGGTCACTGACAAGTCGCTGCGGGCCCGTCGCAGTGTGCCGTGCTGTCGCCACCGAGACGGGCCCGACCAATCGGCCGTCAGCTCAGCGGGCCCTCAGTCGCACTATTGGTCCGACTCTTCCCTACCACGTCTACCACAACCGGCCGGCGAAGTCTCCTTCCTCCCGTTGGAGGAAGTTCATCGGCCGAAACCTTGACTGAATTACCCCGCAGCAGCGGCCAAGGCCATGCGCTCTCTCGCTCGAGCTAACCGCGAATGTAGTGATTGTCGCATTGCTTCTCTTTCTCTTTCCCCTTCTCTCGTTCTTTCTCTTTCTCTTCCTCTTGCTGTCTTCTTGTCTCCCCCCCCTCTCTCTCTCTCCTTACTTGCTCGCTTGCTCATTCGCTCGTTCTTTCCTCTTTATATTACGTTCTTTTGCTTTGCTCTTTCATTCTTTCCTCTCTTTCTTCTTCATTGATATACTATATAAGATTATCCTCTCTCTTCTGTTTGTGGCATATGCCGCTTTGTTTCTTCGTAATGTGTCTTATTCTTGCGGAAAATGTTTATTTCCGCGCGAAGATTTGCACCATAACATTTATTATTGTCTCGTTAATTCAAAAGATTATTCGTAACAATTTTCGACAATATTAAATTGCGAAACGTAATTTAATTAAAAAAATTATGACCAAGATATTTCGTATTCATTGATAGTCACGTGTATGTTTGTGCGAAAAATGTGATGACAACTCGACGTATCCGCTGAATCGGCTGATACAAGAGATCAAGTTAGTGTCAGTATTTTAACATTATAAATTACATTCAGTGTCCCGATCGCATTCTCGTGACTGTTTATCGGTTTTCTTACGTTGTTTCGAATTACTGCTGATAAAACCGAATTCGATATTAAACTAGTTATCAAATCTCTTGAAGTATGCAACGAGAATGGAAGAATTTTTTGTAAATATTGAAATAAACAGCAAATGTGTATTCTTTTTTTACTAAATCTGCGAACGATCCTTTTGTATCGAACGTTAAATATTTTGATCATTAAATTTTAAATCAAATTCAAAAAGATAAATATAATGAAAGAGAGAGAAAAGATAAATAAGATTAATGAGAATCAGCATCGATAAACGGCGCAATTATTTAGTGAACAATCAATAATCAGATGTTGGATTGATTTAATAGTAATTTGCTAATAATAATTTGATTTACAACAATTATATTAGGACTCTCGAATTTTAAACACTACAAAAAGGTAAATATAATGGAATTTATTTATATTAAATTTATTTTGAACGTTTCGACTCTCTTTGAAGTCTTCAGCAAGAATGATACAATTATAATTAACTCCCATGTCTCCCATTATTAACAAATTACAATTAAATTATTATTAATCCAAATAAAATTTATTATGAATTGCTTAGTTATTGGCAGTTATTTTGACTAACTTTTTCTCATGACCCAATGTTTTTTTCACTGCTTCCTAGTCAACCTAGTCAACCGGGTCACTAATACCTGATCATATTTTATAAAAGATTTTTGTGCTCTAAAAAATCTGAAAAATTTCTGATACATTCTTTCAAAAATGAATTTACAATGACAACTTGACATTTTTCATTTTTTTTTGTACGGTAAAGTAAAAGAAAATTCATCTTCAAAGCTTCATTGGACACGGAAGGCTAACAATAAGCAAAAAAAAATATGGAGAAAGATAAAGTTGCTTATATAGTTCTGTTGTATATATACATATACATATGAATATATATATATATATATATATATATATATATATATATATATTATTATATATATAAAAATATCAAATAATAAAAAAAAAAATATATATATATGATATATTTTATAATGTGTTTAAAAAAAATTAGAAAACAGAGAGAAAAAAAAAAAAAAAAAAAAAAATATAGAGAAATAAAAAGATGTATATATATTTATTATATATATATATATATATATATAAATATATATATATATATATATATATATATATATATATAATATTATATACATAAAATTATCATAAAATGAAAATAAACATTGATATTTATGATATATTTTATAATGTGTTTCAATAGGATCAACAATTAAATTACAAAGGATTGCTCTGGCGTAAGTAAAATTATATGATACGCCATTAATTATTTTACTACAGTTTTAAATAATTAACTTTTTTATGAAAACATCATGTTTGAAAAATTCGATTGCTCCTATTAAGAAGAAAATCTTTAGAAAATATATTTCTATCTCATCCACGAAATCTTAATCGATTTCATCTTTAATCGTGTTTAATTATATATTAAACACGGACATTTGAGAATATTGAATTATGCGAACGTTTAGTAAATATATATATAGAGCCGCGTCCATTTCGTTTTTATTAATTGAAAATAAATCATAATTAATTACAATTAATATTATATAAATGCAGAGTTAGTTGCAGCGTTATGTGCGTGTGTATTATATAATTCATAATAGTTATAATCGTAATAATTGTACAACAATTTACTATTGTTATATTTATAAAATTAAATGAAACAAAAATAAAAATATATAATCTCTATATTGTAATAATATTGTATATCTGTTGTATACAATAATTCTTTGTTCTATTATATTTTCTGTAAATCGCTGAGATATATTTAGAAGAGAATTCTTTAAATTAATCGATATTTATATTAATTACAATCACATTTCTCCCTGAAATAGATTTATGCGCGAAGTTCGCCAAAACATTTCTTCACGCTCTCTTACTCGGCTACGAACTCGGACAGACCTCGAACGTAATGGCCGCGACGACGGAGGTCAGACGATGGCGTTTCCTTGAAATCGGGTAGCGACCTGCAGCTACGTACATTTATATGCAATGAATACACCAAGATCCTACTATCTATTTTTAATAGATTATAATGTAAAGCTATTATTATGCGCGTCACAAACATCGTATCAAACATTATTTTCTTAGTCTTAGTAAAGTGAATTTAGAAATGGATAAAATATTTTATTTTTACTAATAACTTTCACAGAACGTCAAAATAATAGTGTAATTTCTTCGGAATGATTATCTACGATATGATGAAAAAACAATTATGTATGATGAATATTGCATTTTACGACGCCGCGTTAAAGGAATATCAATTGTGTCGCATCTATGAATTCATAGACGTGTTGCCTTGTTTTACGTAATTATCGCACTTGAATTACATTACTTTCCGCCTTCGCGTATAGTTTGATGAGTACGTTTTTTAACAATTATGTAAATGGGATCATCGTTGTTTGCATTACATGGAGACGTCGTGATTCTTCTCGCTATAATAGAATAGTAACGAGCAACGATGCATGCAGAAAAGAGAGAGACGCGGATAAAAATGTAACAAGCAGGAGCATAATTAGAGGTTGCTTCCTCGCAGCAACTAAGACTGCATTGTCTATCGTCCGTGTCCTTGGCACTGAGCGACCGGTCGCCGACTTCGCTTTACTGCTTTACTGCAAGATTCTCAGCTTCTTATCGGTTTCGTTATTGTATATGATTACGGTTTGTCAAAAGTTCTTAGACACTATTTGCAGCTTGATTAAAAAATTATCTAAGTATTTCAAAAGCAAAAATATATATCTTAATAAATTAAAAAAAAAAATATATATATATATACACACATATATATATATATATATATATATATATACATAAATTTAT
>Ga0157363_1000679_pt1 | contig 26537 bp, 23 predicted proteins | sample AttsexASBM1_FD_111477 | JGI IMG/M metagenome (GOLD analysis project Ga0157363, IMG submission 111477) | Fungus gardens microbial communities from leaf cutter ant in Ribeirão Preto, State of São Paulo, Brazil - Atta sexdens ASBM1 | ecosystem: Host-associated > Fungi > Mycelium > Unclassified ... | reverse complement strand
CGTTTCCTGGCGCAGACCCAGAATGAATCAGACCTGATTGGCGGCGTCAGCAAAAGCGGCGACCGCTATCTTGATCACACCATGTTCGACATGGTGCAGCGGCAGACGATTCATGACAGCCTGAAGTTTGGTAAAGAGGTGCTGCATCGCATGGGGCGCATCAACCATCTGCACAAACGCACCGTGGATCAGGCTGGCTTTGCGGTGCTGAAAGCCCCGGATATCCCGTCAATACTGGTAGAAACCGCGTTCATCAGTAATGTGGAAGAGGAGCGGAAGCTGCGAACCACCCGCTATCAGCATCAGGTGGCAGAGGCGATTCTGAACGGTATCAAAGCGTATGTTGAGAGTGGGGCGGCACTGGCCCATCGGTAAAGGTGTGCGGGTAGTCACGGCTATCCGCGCATTTATCTGCGGGAAAGAGGCTTAAGATGAATTTACGAACGGCAGAAACAAAAAAACACCCTTTCAGGTGTTTAAATGATTGGTTGCGGGGGCCGGATTTGAACCGACGACCTTCGGGTTATGAGCCCGACGAGCTACCAGGCTGCTCCACCCCGCGTCCGTGGAAGCGCACTATACTCCTCATGGGATCTGATGCAACCCATTTTTTAGAAAAACCGTAAAAAAAACCGTGGTCTGCTGAATTTTCCGGCGGTTTTTGTCTTTTTATGTAAATCCCCGGGGTGGGGGCGGCGGATGATTTAATTATCCGGTTCCCTCTGCTATCTTCGCCACAGACAAATCAGTAAAGGCAGCATTAATGAAAGGAAACCGGATAAAATATGCAGTGACGGGGGTTATTCTGGCCTTACTTGCCGGATGTTCTTCAAAACCTACCGATCGCGGTCAACAGTATAAAGATGGCAAGCTCAGTCAGCCGTTTGCATTAGTTAACCAGCCTAATGCACATGGCGCACCGGTCAATGCCCGGGATTTTGCTGAGCAGGTCCGACAAATTCAGCTCGCATCCGGCGGATTGTTTAACCGTAACCGCAGTACCTATCAGGCCATCGAAAGCTGGCTGGCATCAGGTGGCAATACCCGCCAGTTGCGGCAGTTTGGTGTCGATGCCTGGCAGATGGAAGGGACTGATGATTACGGTAATGTACAGTTTACCGGTTATTACACCCCGGTTATCGAAGCCCGTCATACCAGACAGGGTGAATTTCAGTATCCTATCTACCGGATGCCGCCCCGTAAACGAGGCCGTAAACTCCCCAGCCGTGCCGAAATCTATAATGGTGCGCTGGATTCACGTTACGTGATTGCCTGGAGTAATTCCTTAATCGATAACTTTATGATGGATGTTCAGGGCAGCGGATATGTTGATTTCGGCGATGGTCGTCCACTGACCTTCTTTGGCTACGGTGGCAAGAATGGCTGGGCCTATCACAGTATTGGCAAGGAACTGATCGATCGCGGTGAGGTGAAGCGCGAAGACATGTCAATGCAGGCTATTCGTGAATGGGCGCAGAATCATTCTTATCCGGAAGTCCGGGCTTTACTGGAGACCAATGCTTCTTTCGTGTTTTTCAAACCGGAAGAGTACACTCCTGTCCGGGGAGCCAGCGCGGTGCCTCTGGTAGCCAAAGCCTCGGTAGCCTCCGATCGTTCACTGATCCCGCCAGGCACGGTGCTGTTAGCTGAAATTCCGCAGCTGAATGATCAGGGCAAATTCAACGGTACTTATCAGATGCGGCTGATGGTGGCTCTGGATGTTGGCGGAGCGATTAAAGGTCAACATTTCGATATTTATCAGGGGATTGGTCCCGGCGCCGCACAACTTGCTGGCTTTTATAATCACTATGGACGAGTTTGGGTGTTAAAATCAGCGCCCGGGACAGGACTACTGACCCGTTAATTGTCCGGGCCTCCTGCGGGAGGCCATAAAGAGTATGGCGACCGGAACCCCACAGTGTTCCGGACGTGAAGTGAATAAAAGAGGAACTATGCCGGAAGTTACCGATAGCTGGCGCCAGCGGTTTGGCGGTACAGGGCGTCTGTATGGTCAGCAGGCGTTGAATGATTTTGCGCAGGCCCGTTTTTGTGTGGTGGGCATTGGTGGCGTGGGTTCATGGGCCGCAGAGGCGCTGGCCCGTACCGGTATCGGCAGTCTGACATTAATCGATATGGATGACGTTTGTGTCACCAATACTAACCGGCAGATTCATGCACTGCGCGGCAATGTCGGGCAATCCAAAACAGAAGTCATGGCTGAGCGTATTCGCCAGATAAACCCGGAATGTGACGTGGTATGCGTGGATGATTTTGTCACTCCCGATAATGTTGCTGCGCTTATCGGGTCTGGTTTTGATTATGTGATTGATGCTATCGACAGTGTCAGGCCAAAAGCCGCGCTACTGGCATACTGCCGCCGTTACAAAATTCCGCTGATTACCACCGGCGGGGCCGGCGGGCAGATCGACCCGACCCAAATCATGGTGGCCGATCTGGCCAAAACTATTCAGGATCCCTTGGCGGCTAAGTTACGTGAACGGCTGAAGTCAGACTATTCAGTGGTAAAAAACAGTAAGGGTAAGCTGGGGATCGATTGTGTCTTTTCCACCGAAGCGCTGGTCTACCCACAACCGGATGGGTCGGTGTGTGCCTCGCGCAGTACCGCCGAAGGGCCAAAGCGTATGGACTGTGAAGCAGGATTTGGTGCTGCCACTATGGTCACTGCCAGTTTTGGTTTTATCGCGGTTGCACACGCGCTGAAGAAATATCTCGCGCGCAGGCAGCGTCAGAGTGCTGCGTCTGCCCTCTGACGAATCATGCTGTTCAGGTTTCTGCCGCCTGTCTGATGGCGGCAGCCAGTGCATCCAGGCCACTACTGCGGCTGGCACTTAATTGTTGTTTCAGTCCGAGTGTGTCAAATATAGCCAGTGGGTCCTGACTGAGGATCTCACTGGCTGTTTTTCCTTCATTGAGGGTCAGCAGAACAGCCAGTAACCCCTTAACGATGCGTCCTTCACTGTCACCATAAAAATGCAGACGGCCATCCGGCAGTTTCTGACTCCCCAGCCAGACCCGGTTTTCGCAGCCAGAGATCTCAATCGCCGGCTGTTTCAGTGTTTCCGGCAGTGGCGGCAGTTGTCGGCTCAACATGATCAGTTGCCGGTAGCGCTCTTCCCAGTGTTGAAAAGCAGAAAATTGCTGTAGCAGCTTAGCTTCTGTGATTTCACTCCCAAACGGATGGGGCGCAATTATTTCATTCATGATTTTACTCGCTTAACAACAGAACGGCTGTGCTGACCGCATGGACCAGGGCGTCCACATCCTGTTGATTATTGTAAGGGGCAAAAGAGGCCCGTAACGTGCCAGGGGTGTTTAGCGCGGCCATCAGGGGTTGAGCACAGTGTTGTCCGGCTCGCAGAGCAATATTCTGCTCAGCCAGTAAGGTCACCAGATCCGCAGGGTGGATACCCTCAATGGTAAATGACAACAAGGGGGCTGAGTGCTGGCGAAAACTGCGGAAGCCGGGCAGCGCAGCCAGCCGAATTTCTGCGTCACTGGCCAGCGACTGACTCCACCTCTCTGCCTGCGGAAGATTGACCTCAGATAAAAATTTCAGAGTGGCATTAAAGCCATAAACGCCGGCAATATTCGGGGTACCTGCTTCAAAGCCCCAGGGCGCGGGGCGCGGGGTAAAGCCTTCAAAGCTGACATCGTCAATCATTTTGCCACCGCCTACCCACGGGGTCATTTCACTGAGTCGTTCCTCACGGGCAAACAGCACGCCAAGTCCGGTAGGGCCGTACATTTTATGGCAGGAAAACAGATAAAAATCGACCGCCAGTTGCTGTAAATCCGGCGGCTGATGAACCACCCCCTGCGCCCCGTCTACCAGAACCTTCACTCCGGCGGCATGTGCCAGCGCGACGATTTTTTCTAAATCAGGCAGGACGCCGGTGACGTTTGACATCTGACTGACAGCCAGCAAGCGGGTTCTCGGCGTCAGCAGCCCGGGTAACAGGTCATAACGTGGCAATCCCTGCGCGGTGACCGGCCATTTTACCACCTTTGCACCACGCTGCTTCGCAATCATCAGCCACGGCAGCAGGTTGGAATGATGTTCCATTTCGCTGACCAGAATCTGATCTCCCGGTGTTAATTGCTGACTCAGCCAGCTGTTGGCGACCAGATTTACCGATTCGGTGGCACCCCGGGTCCAGATGATCTGTCGTGCAGCACCTGCATTGAGTAGATCAGCGACCTGTTGACGGGTATTTTCATATATTTCGGTTAACCGACGGGCCTGAACATGTTGGCTGCGGTGAACCGTGCCTGAAGTACGGTAAAATTCCCGGGTGGCTTCTGTCATTGCCCGCGGCTTCAGGGCGGTAGCCGCACTGTCCAGATAGATCTCCCGGCTGTCCAGAGCAGGGAACTGGCGGCGAAATTCCGCAGGGTCAAAACCATTCATAACATACTCGTGTCTGATAAATTTAAGATAAGCCTGAAAATGCCTCTGTTTACTGGCGGATTATCCACTTTGTCTTATGCTTTTATAAGCTGACTGTCAGCAGAGAATCGCATAAGACAGTTGTCACAGCGATCACTGACAGGCCGCGTCATTCAATGATGACTGACAGTATAAGATACCCTGATTAAGGAGATAATAAATGAAAAAGCCTATTGCAGCAGCATTCGTTGTTTCAGCACTGGTGTTTACCCTGGCGGGTTGTTCTTCTAATTATGTTCTGCACACTAACGATGGCCGTACTGTGGTGACTCAGGGGAAACCCACCGTCGATGATGATACCGGCATGATGGTTTACAAAGACAGTAATGGTAACAAGCAACAGATTAACCGCTCTGACGTTAAAGATATGACTGAAGTCGGACAATAAGTGGTGACAGCCGCTGTGCTGACAGCGGCTGACTGATTGCCCCGGACACCTCTGGTGTCACGGGGTTATTGTTCCTTATAATGAGTTTCGATGACTGCGCTATTTTGCTTTTCTCTTCCCTGTCAGGTCGCCCATCCTCTGCTTTCCACCAGGTCCAACTCCCTCTGTTATGCTTTTTTTGCATAAACTAAATCTATCCAAACTGAGTAAATAATCACGCGCAAACGATTGGCTTCTGCTGTGGTATCACAAAGCATGCATAAGTATTGCGTCAGGTGGATTTGGTAGTGATATATGCTGACTGGTGGTTTTCAGGCAAAAAAAAACACCGCTAAAAGCGGTGCTGTAAAAAATATAAACTATGGACAGACAGGGTATATCACAGGAAATTAAGCAGGTCTGAAAAACAGACCCAATGCAAACACAACATCACCACCCAAAGCCAAAAGCCTCTGGTACCCTGAGGTACAAGACACTTTCCGTTCCGGCTCAGGAAGTGGCGCAACTATAGGTATTTGCTGGAGCTTCCTCAATGGACAATTTATAATGCTTCGGATTAATAAAACTAATGCCTGAATCTTGAAGGTTTTGGTATCCCTGAGTCTGTCAATCTGAAGAGTGTTATGTCCAAACGTCTGCCACCACTCAATGCGCTGAAAGTTTTTGATGCAGCGGCGCGGCATTTGAGTTTTACCCGTGCTGCCGAAGAGTTATTTGTTACCCAGGCGGCGGTCAGCCACCAGATTAAGTCACTGGAGGATTTTCTGGGGCTGAAACTTTTCCGTCGCCGTAATCGTTCATTATTGCTGACCGAAGAAGGTCAAAGCTATTCGCTGGATATCAAAGAGATTTTCGCCTCGTTAAATGATGCCACCCGCAAGCTCCAGGCGCGCAGTGCCAAAGGGGCATTAACCGTCAGCCTGCTCCCCAGTTTCGCGATTCAGTGGCTGGTCCCGCGACTCTCCAGCTTTAACCAGGATTGTCCGGGGATTGATGTGCGAATCCAGGCCGTCGACCGGGAAGAGGATAAACTCTCCGATGATGTGGACGTCGCGATTTTTTACGGTCGCGGTAACTGGCCCGGGTTACGGGTCGAAAAACTCTATGCTGAGTATCTGTTACCGGTCTGCTCTCCGGCCCTGCTGACCGGAGAGCATTCTCTCAAGAGTCCGGCGGATCTCAGCTACTTCACCCTGCTGCATGATGCATCACGGCGTGACTGGCAAACCTACACCCGTCAGTTGGGGTTAAGCGGGGTAAATGTTCAGCAAGGCCCGATATTCAGCCATTCTTCGATGGTTTTACAGGCGGCAATTCACGGGCAGGGGATCGCGCTGGCGAATAATGTTATGGTGCAGAGCGAAATTGAGAGCGGGCGATTAGTTTGTCCGTTTAATGATGTTTTAGCCAGTCAGAACGCTTTTTATCTGGTTTGCCATGACAGTCAGGCAGATCTGGGTAAAATAGCCGCTTTCCGGCAATGGATTCTGGCACGTGCTGCCAGTGAGCAGGAAAAATTTCGATTCAGGTATGATTAATTCTCGCCGCAGTGGCACGAGGGCAGGATGAGGAGCAGGTGATGTCCAGCCGTACTATGTTTATTTTTGTGGCTGTCAGCGGTTTTCTGCTGGTGGCTTTTGGTGCATTTGGTGCCCATGTATTGAGTAAAACTCTGGGAAATAATGAAATGGCCTGGATTCATACCGGGCTGGAATACCAGGCATACCACACCCTGGCGATTCTCGGGCTGGCCGCAGCTATGTTACGCAGAGCGAATATCTGGTTTTACTGGAGCGCTGCGATGCTGGCGCTGGGCACCGTATTATTCAGCGGCAGCCTGTATTGTCTGGCGCTGTCCCACCTGAAGTTTTTAGTGTTTATTACGCCTGTCGGTGGACTCTGTTTCCTCGCCGGTTGGTTTTTGATGTTGATTGGCGCTCTGCGTCTGAAAAAGAAGGGCGAGCAGCCATGAACAAAGTCTTGTTATATTGCCGGTCGGGTTTTGAAAAAGAGTGCGCGGCGGAAATTACGGCGCGTGCGACTGAATTACAGGTTTTTGGTTTTGCCCGGGTGAAGGACAATTCCGGCTATGTAATTTTCGAATGCTATCAATATGAAGATGCCGATAAGCTGATTCGGGAGATTGCTTTCCAGTCACTGATCTTTGCCCGGCAGATGATTGTGGTGGGGGAACTTCTGCGGGACCTGCCACAGGAAGACCGGATTTCTCCGATAGTCGGCATGCTGACCGGGGTAGTAGAGAAGGGCGGCGATCTACGGGTTGAAGTTCCGGATACTAATGAAGCGAAAGAATTACTGAAATTCTGCCGTAAGTTTACGGTGCCATTGCGTGCGGCATTACGTAAAGAGGGTATTCTGCTGAATTATGAAAGTAGTAAGCGTCCGGTGGTTCATGTTTTCTTTATCGCTTCCGGGACCTGCTATGTCGGATATTCCTTGCCGGAGAATAACTCGTCACTGTTTATGGGCATTCCCCGGCTGAAGTTCCCGTCCGATGCACCCAGCCGTTCTACGCTGAAACTTGAAGAAGCATTTCACGTGTTTGTACCGGCGGATGAATGGGATGAACGTCTGGCCAGCGGGATGTATGCCGTGGATCTGGGGGCCTGCCCCGGGGGATGGACTTATCAGCTGGTGAAACGCAGTATGATGGTGTATGCCGTGGATAATGGCCCTATGGCACCATCACTGATGGAGACCGGGCAGGTGATGCATCATCGCGAAGATGGCTTTAAATTCCGTCCACCAAAAACCAACATCAGTTGGCTGGTGTGCGATATGGTAGAAAAACCGGTGCGCGTCGCTTCCCTGATGACAGAGTGGCTGGTCAATGGCTGGTGCCGTGAGGCGATTTTTAACCTGAAACTGCCGATGAAAAAACGCTATGAGGAAGTTTCACAAAATCTGCAAATGATTGAACAGGCATTGTCTGCCGCTGGTGTTAATGCTCAGATTCAGGCCCGGCAGTTATATCACGACAGAGAAGAAGTGACAGTTCATATCCGGCGTATCTGGAGTGCTCATCCTGGCCGGCTGGACGAACGGGGGTAACCCCCGGATTTATCTGCTGCCCGGCAGATAACGCAAACTTTTCAGATTGCCCTGCAAACAGAGCCCGGCAGAGAGCCGGGACACCTGACGTGACAGCAGGGCGGTTTCCATCTCCCCTCGTAATTTTTTCTGCCACTTTTCCGGCACCTGATCCAGTTGTTGATATAACTTTTCCAGGTTATGGAAACGACCTATCAGTTCGCTGGCACTCCTGGGGCCGATACCGGCCACTCCCGGGATTTTACTGCTGCTGATACCGCATAATCCCCAATAATCAGGCAGTTGTTGTGGCGTTACCCCATATTCTTCACGAATAAAAGGCACATCGAGCCAGCGTTTCTGAAAATAATCGCGCAAACGGATATCCGGGGCCAGCAACTGGCAATAGCCTTTATCGGTCGACACTATGGTGGCCTGATGCCCGGCCTGCGACATTTTACAGGCCAGCGTGGCGGCCAGATCATCAGCTTCATCTTCGCCGGCTTGCCAGCAGTGAACTCCGGATTGTTCAAATATCTGCTGAAGTGCCGGCATCATCTGGCGTAACTGTTCCGGCATTTCCGGACGTCCGGCTTTATAACCCGGCAGCAACTCATGTCGCCAGCCGTGACGTTGCAGGGGATTATCAAACACCGCCACCACATGCGTAGGCTGACTGTGCTGCAGTAACTGGTGAGTCGCGGCACGCACACCGTTAGCACACTGCTCCCCCTGCACGGCGTGAATCCGTCGTATGAGGTTTAGGGCATCGATAATTAACAAATGATAAGTCATAACCGCCGGAAATAAGTGATCAGGAGATAATCAGGGGGTGGAAAGATTGCCGGCAACCCGGGGCCGCCGGCAGACCATAGGATCAGAGGATAATTTCGTAGCAGGGTTCATAAGCACTGCCCGGTAATTTCATCCGGTGCTGAGCTATGAAGCCCTGCAACAGAGCATCCATCCGTTGCATAATATCGGCATCCCCATGAATTTTAAAGGGTCCGTGGGCACGAATTTCCCGTATCCCGCTATCTTTCACATTTCCTGCGACAATACCGGAAAACATGCGACGCAGATCCGCGGCCAGTTTATCTTTTGGCTGATCCTTATGCAGGTTCAGCGCCGTCATATTGGCATGGGTCGGCTGGAACGGCAGTTGCAGTTCGGGTTCAATACGTAATGACCAGTTAAAACTGTAGGCGTCACCGGTCTGGCGACGATACTCTTTCACTGCCGGCATGGCCTGTTTTATCGCTTTGGCCACTGCCGGTGCATCATCAATAATGATTTGATAATGACGGGTGGCTTCTTCTCCCAGGGTGTTAACAATAAAATCATCCAGTACGCGAAAATAGTCGGCGCTTTCCCGGGGGCCGGTCAGGATTAACGGTAACACCTGGTGCTGATTGGCCGGGTGCATCAGAATTCCTAACAAATACAGCAGTTCTTCCGCGGTACCGACACCCCCGGGAAAAATGATGATGCCATGAGCAATCCGCACAAAAGCTTCCAGACGCTTTTCGATATCCGGCATGATAATCAGCTCGTTGACCAGCGGGTTAGGGGGTTCTGCCGCAATGATTGACGGTTCGGTCAGGCCGATGAATCTGCCTTCACGATAACGTTGCTGTGCGTGACCGACCGCCGCCCCCTTCATAGGGGCCTCCATAACACCGGGTCCGCAGCCGGTACAAATATTCAGTTCCCGCAGACCAAGCTGGGTACCCACATCACGGCAGTATTGATATTCAACCGCATTCACTGAGTGACCTCCCCAGCACACGACGTTATTCGGTAATTCGCCGATATGCAGTGCACGGGCATTACGCAGGATGGAAAATACCAGGTTGGTAATAAAGGCTGAATCTTCAGTATGAGGATCCCGAAAAGCCTGAGAATTATTCAGTTGTCCGGTCACGAACAGGATATCACGCAGTACTGCGAATAAATTGGCCTGCAACGAGCGGATAATTTGTCCGTCAACAAAAGCATCTTCCGGTGGGTTAATTAATTCCAGTTTCACACCGCGTTCACGGCGTAACACATTAATATCAAAATCCCCGAAGCGGGATAGCAGCTGCTGGCTGTTATCGGTCAGACTCCCGGAGTTCAGTACCGCCAGCGAGCAGTTACGGAACAGTTGGTATAAATCACTGCTGGCAGTTTGTTTCAGCATATCCACTTCCATCTGGGAAAGCAGATCCATTGCCCCGAGCGGGCTGATATGTGTAATCAAGAGAACTCCTTACTCCCCATGGGGAACTGCTGCATCATACATCGGCTGAACCAGGAATTGCCGTGACTGAGGCTCCCTGTCCGGTCATCCGTCTGACAACCGGGTTCTCTAAGTATCGCTATAGTCTGAATTTTAACAAGGTTTATCCGTGCGGATTCTGCGCTAAGAGGACCGGAAACAGTGACCCCGGGTGTCACGGAGTTGCCGGTCAGAATACGTTAACCGATACTCCGCCAGCCGGAACAGGGTATTCCCGCAAGGCAGAGATTAGCAAAGGGTTACTGGCGGGCCAGACGTACCGTTGGGGCGTCAAAACTGACGTTGCTGCGCCATGGGTTAATATCCAGGCCTCCACGGCGAGTATAACGGGCATAAACGGTCAGTTCTTCAGGCTGACAGAACTTAAGCAGATCACAGAAGATACGCTCCACACATTGCTCATGAAATTCGTTATGCTGCCGGAAAGAGAGCAGATAACGCAGTAGTGGCTCACGACGGATACGTGGTCCGCGATAGCGGATCATCACTGATCCCCAGTCTGGCTGGGAAGTGATTAGACAATTCGACTTCAGTAAATGGCTAACCAGAGTCTCTTCGACGACCTGAGGTTCGGAGGCACCCGCCAGCAGGGTGTTATCAAAACTATAATTATCCACGCTCACTGGCAGTGAATCGATACACTCTCCGCGGAAGGAGCCCACTGGTTGACCTTCAAATTCGTCCAGGCTGTGCAGGGTAATTCTGACCTCTCCCTGAGCACAGGCCGAGAGGTCCTGTTCAAGTGTCTGTCTGACCGATTCCCGGTCGGCAAATTTTGTCTGATTAAAGCTGTTGAGATAGAGTTTAAAACTTTTAGATTCAATCAGGTTAAGACTGGCGGCACTCAGGGCCATATGACCGATGGCGACCTGGGGAACTCCCAGAGAATTCAGCCACGAGAGTTCATATAAGGTCCACAGGTCTTCTCCGTGGAAGGGTAAATTATCATCGTGGAGCTTCAGGGCATCGCGGTTAAGACTTCGCGGCACCGGCTGTAACAACTGTGGTGCATAATGTTCTGTGTAAGAGGTTTGTTTCCCAAGGTGCAGCCCTTCAAGCGCCTGGTGATGGTCATAATGATTCATAACAGTACCACTGGTAAAATAGAGTTGTGCTCAGTGTACCCGATCAGAAGTGAGAAAATGAATGATGCAGCAAACCTTAGATGCCATGAGGCAGTTTAGCCGCCGTTATTGTGATGAGTGGCAGCAGCAAACCGGCCATCTTCCCTACAGTCGTGAGCTGTATGGTATTGATTCACCGTGTGAAGTCAGCCGGGATACGCAGGGAGTTTACTGGCAGCCGCAATCCTTTACTCTGCCTTCATCTCTGGATGCGGTAGAACGTGGCCTGGAGATAACCCTGCAACCGGCAGTCACCGCCTGGTATACCGCGCAGTTTGCCGGGGATATGCAGGCTGAATGGTTCGGACTGCCAGTGACTTTGCTGCAGGTATGGAATGAAGCTGATTTCAGTCGTGTTCAGGAAAATCTGATTGGTCATCTGGTGATGAAGCGGCGGCTGAAACAGACTCCCACCTTATTTATTGCGGCGACCGACCAGGATACGGAAATTATTTCGATATGCAATCTCAGTGGTGAAGTCATCCGGGAGTCACTGGGTACCAAAAAACGTGAAGTTCTGTCAGAAACTGTCGATGATTTTCTTAATAAATTAGTTGTTGTTGTAACAAAATAACCTGTTTTTAACGATTAATACGTAAGAGATCTCTTACTTCAGGTGTAAGAGATCAAAAATCAGATTTTATTTCAGTCAGGCATCCCCTGGATAAAACCCTATTTTTTCAGTGGTTTATTTTAAAGTCATTGAAATATATAGATAAATAGGATTTTTTCAGTGAAAATTGTGTTGCGAAAAATAGCAACTCTGACAGAATAGCTTCCACGGGCAGGATGCCATGGATACTTAGGTTTTCAGGACGAAACCAACCCAGGGAGGGTGGTGTTCTACAGGATGTAAGACACCGCAAGGCGGGTAAAGGAAGAACCAGCCTGCTCTGACAAAGAGTGAATAACACCTCCGCAGGAGGGAAAATTGCTGTAGCGGATGTATAGCGCCTCATTGGACCGGATCGCAGTCAGGATGACCTTGCTGATACTGAATAAGTCCACTGAATTGCAGGGAGCAAGAATGTAGCCGGATTGCTGCGAACAGACTGGGAGTACTGTTTTTTACAGTACTCCCTTTTTTATCCCCTCGCTTTTACGGGTTGCAATGTTATGCTGGCGCGGTTTTTATCCGTATTCAGGAGATACTCGTGACTTCGCATTCGATTATTCTGCAGCGGCTGGCTCAGCTGGAACAGATTCTGCGTGACCATCAGTTATGGCAGCAGAGTGCTCCCGAACCTCAGGCTCTGAGCAGCGACCAGCCTTTTTGTCTGGATACGTTGCATCCGCTCGAATGGCTGCAATGGGTATTAATCCCTCGCCTGGCTGCCCTTGTGGAGACCGGCGGAGAATTGCCCGCCAATATGGCCGTGACCCCTTATTTTGAAATGGCGCTGGAGCCGCAGCTCAGCGTCCGCCCCGTGTTACTGGTGACCTTAAGTCAGCTTGACGGTCTGTTTGCACAAGAATCTGTTTAATGCTTGAAATTATCTATCAGGATCAATGGCTGGTCGCGGTCAATAAACCGGCAGGTATGCTGGTTCACCGTAGCTGGCTGGATCGCCATGAAACTCGTTTTGTCATGCAGACCCTGCGTGATCAACTGGATCAGCATGTATTCACCGTTCACCGGCTGGATCGCCCCACGTCGGGTGTGTTGTTGTTTGCGTTATCAGCCGAAGTTGCCAGACTGTTATCTCAACAGTTTGAACAACACCAGATGCAGAAAACTTACCACGCCATTGTGCGTGGCTGGCTGAATGAAGAAGGGATCCTCGATTATCCGTTGATGGAAGAGCTGGATAAAATCGCTGACAAACATTCACAGGTTCCCCGGGAAGCTCAACCGGCGGTGACCGGTTATCAGCCTCTGGGGCACGCGGAGCTCCCGGTGCCGGTGGGACGTTATAACAGTTGCCGTTACACGCTGATGGAACTCAGCCCGCGTACCGGAAGGAAACATCAGTTGCGCCGTCATATGTCTCACCTCCGGCATCCGATCATCGGCGACAGCCGACACGGTGATTTACGGCAGAACCGCGGCGCTGCTGAACATTTTGGTTGCCGGAGACTCATGCTGCACGCCAGCCGGCTGGAGCTGACTCATCCGGTCACCGGAGAACTATTGCAGTTGCAGGCCGGACCCGATAGTGTCTGGGTGCAGGCGTTTGAACACTTTGGCTGGCAGGCGTTGCTGGCAAAATTACCCGCCGTGACTCAGGCTGAGCAAGGGAGCAGCAGTGCCCCGGCGAGTACAGAGGAAAGTTAATGGCTAATATCGGAATTTATGTCGGGACAGTGTATGGCAATGCGTTGCTGGTCGCAGAGCAGGCAGAGCCGCTGTTGGTCGCGGCCGGACATCAGGTGCAGATATTTGAAGAGCCTGATCTCAGCCAGTGGCTGGATGAAAGTATCAACGTCCGGTTGATTATCACCTCGACCACAGGCCAGGGCGAACTTCCTGACTCGATTGCCGGGCTGTATTATGCCATGAAAGAGCAGACAGGTTATCAGCCTTCCGTCCGCTATGGTGTGATTGCTCTGGGCGACAGCAGCTACGAAAACTATTGCGCCGCAGGATTGTTATTTGATGAACTTCTTCAGGAACACCAGGCCCAACGAATAGCTGATGTTTTGCTGATTGATGCCGGCGAACATCCGGAGCCTGAAGAGGTTGCCTTACCCCGGATTGAACAGTGGGCCGGCTTGCTGTAGTCATCCGTCAGGCTGAGCGAGGGTTATGCCTTAGCCAGCCACGCTTTACCTGCAATAAGAACCCTGTCCGTTTCATCGAGCAGCTCAAAGATCTCCGGCTCCAGCTCACGGGGATCAGGCTGCTTACGCAGCGCTTCCTCCAGCCGTTGACAACATTGTTGTAACTGCGGCACGCCACAATAAGCACAGCTCCCCTGCAGTTTATGGACCTGGTGCAAAATATCCTGATGCAACCCGGGAAGCAGTGGCCCGGTTAATATCTGTTGTACTTCAGGGAGCGAATTCAGCAACATTTCCAGCATCTCTTTTGCCAGACTGGTTTTCCCGGCCGCCCGTTGCAGGGCGAGTGGCCAGTCGATGACACTGTCCTGCGAGTGTAGGGTATCTTTCGTTTGCTGTGGGGCATAGCGGGATAACAGCCGGTAAAGTATTTTTTCATTGACCGGTTTAGCTAACGATTCATTCATTCCGGCCGCTAAAAATTGCTGTTGCTGTTTTTCCAGAGGGAAAGCAGTGACAGCAATAATCGGGGTATGTTGATGCAAAGGCAGTTCACGGATTTGAGTGCTGGCCTGCAAACCATCGATTTCCGGCATCTGCACATCCATCAGGATGGCATCGAGTGGCCTCTGACTGGCGATGTCGATAGCCTGTTTAGCGCTTTGACATAATATGCAGTCAGTCACCTGATCTTTCAGCAGAGCGCCAATCAGTTTCAGGTTAGCCGCATTGTCATCCACGGCCAGAACGGTCAGTGGCAGGCGAGGCAACGCGGCCAGCGGTACTTGCTGTTTGGTTGAAAGTGGCTGATAGCGCAAGGCCTGAAGAATTTTCGGAAGCGTCAGAGGTTTCACGATAACCCGCAGACCCTGTTGTCTTAGTGTTTCTGCATCGTTCATCAGGGGGGCTGGCAGCAGCATAATGATTTTTCGGCCATGCTGATGCAGTGTTTCAGGAAGGCGGGCCGACAGAAGTTGTTGTACTGTCAGGTCCGGCGGCACGGCATAGATCAGCCAGTCGGCCTGCTGAGGCGGGAGATGCTGTGGGGTCTGGAAATGTTGTACCTGCCAGGGTAAACCGCTCAGGGAGGCCTTGCCATCGCAGGCAGCCTGTGGGTGCGATTCAATATAAAATAGCTGTTGGCCGTTGACTGCCGGATACCCAGCGTCCACTGCCGGTATTTGCGGGCTGAGGGGGAATGTCAGTAATACGGTGAATATTGTGCCTTGCGGGTCGTGGTGGCTGACGTCGATGGTGCCGGCCATTTTATGCACCAGCTGACGGGTAATTTCCAGCCCGAGACCTGTGCCGCCATGACGGCGGGAGATACTGGCATCCGCCTGAATGAAGGCATCAAAAATCCGGCTTTGTTGCTGTTGGCTAATCCCGATGCCGGTGTCACTCACCTGTAATTGCAAAGTGACTTCATCAGGTTGTTGATCAAGGGTTTCGATAGCGACTCTGACGGTACCCTGGGGGGTGAATTTTATGGCATTGTCGATCAAATTCATCAGTATTTGCCGGAAGCGCAACGGATCACCTTTCAGGTTATCGGGGAGCTTCGGATCAATACTGACGGTCAGTTCCAGCCCTTTATCATGGGCGGCGGGCGCCAGAAGTTCTAGTGTTTCATCCAGGGTCGCCCGTAACGGAAACGGAATAGACTCCAGCGTCAGTTGTCCCGCCTCAAGTTTAGAGAAATCCAGCACATCGTTGATGATTGTCAGCAGATGACCGGCGGAGCGCTCAATGGTTTTCAGATAATCGCGCTGAGTCTCATCCAGAGGCGTTTTGAGTAACTGGCGACTGAAACCGATGACACCGTTCAGCGGGGTGCGTAATTCATGTGACATGGTGGACAGGAATCCGGACTTAAGGCGCACAACCTGCTGCGCTCTTTTGTTGGCCAGGTCCAGTTCAATATTACGAATCTCCAGTTGCTCCAGGGTTTCACGTAAATCTGAGGTCGCCTGATTAATGCTTTCCTGCATCTCTTGATGGTATTCCTCCAGTGAAGCGGCCATCCCGTTGATCCCTTTCTGTAGCAGGCTGAGCTCCCCCGGTATCACACCCGTGACCCGGCTGCCGGAATGTCCGCGACCAATCCGGTCCACCGTCAGGGCCATTTTACGAATAGGCAGGGTGATATCATGGCTTAAACGCCAGGCAATCAGTAATGCGGCTCCCAGGCTGGTGATGAGCAATAACGCAGAAATAAAAATTTCCTGGTAGAGTTCCAGACGGATAGCCCGTAAATCCAGTTCAATAGCCACATAGCCGAGGATATTTTTCCTGTGACTACGGCTACCCGGCGATGTTCTTTGCGCATCATTTCCACGAGAAATGATCGGGGTACGCAGGATGGTCAGGTTTCCCTGACGTATCATGGCCACATCGTCAGTAAAGGCGTGGTGTGGCCGCTCATCATCAACCCGGTGTTCTGATTGTTGTTCGAACTGACATACAGTTGTTTTTGGTTGTCGAACACACTAATGGCACGGACAATAGAAGAATGGCGTCGGTGCAACAGACTGACCAGATTTCGAATCGCATCTTTGTCATAATAGGTCATGCCGTATTCGCAGGAGACCGCCAGAGGTTCTATGATATTAGTACCCGCGAATAGTAGCTGGCGTTGCAATTCACTATAACGATGAATAACAAACCAGGAACTCATTAACAGACCCAGGGCTAAGGTCGGTGCCAGAGTCAACAGAATCATCCGTGCGCGCAGGCTGAGTTTAGTCATAATTTTTACAGTTGATGTTTTCCATCCGCTCCCTGAAATTTGCCGGAATTTGCTCCGGCAGCTGTTGGGCAATGAGTCATTTTAAGAGAATAAATAACTGATGGTGCAATTTTACTCGTCTGCAAAGCGTAGCCGCCCACAAAAAGAGCTGGAGGTTACCATTGATGAACTTGACCCTTTTGGTCAGGGGGTCGCCCGCCATCAGGGCAAAACACTGTTTGTCAGCGGAGCACTACCGGGGGAAAAGGTCCGCGTGACAATACTGGAGGATAAACGCCAGTTTTCCCGCGGGAAGACGACCCGTTTGTTGAGCAAAAGCCCGCAACGTGTCGCTCCGCGCTGTCAGCACTTTGGTGTTTGCGGCGGATGTCAGCAACAACATGCCACCCGGGAGTTGCAGCACCAAAGTAAGACAGGGGGGTTGCAACGCATGCTGAGTCAGTCTGTCGGCCGGAGTATTGCCGTTGAACAGATTATCAGTGCTGATGAGTGGCATTATCGTCGCCGTGCCCGGCTCAGTTTACGGTGGAATAAACCACAGCAACAGCTGGATATGGGGTTTCGCAAAAATGGCAGTAATGACATCGTCAATATCAGTCAGTGCCCTGTGTTGGTGCAACCACTCACCCGGTTGTTGCCTGAACTGCGCCAGTGTTTAACCGAATTACAGGGTGTTCGTCAGTTAGGACATCTTGAACTGGTTCAGGCAGACAACACGACGGTACTGGTATTGCGGCATCTGAAACCATTTTCTGCCGAAGACTTAGCAAAACTGGAACGATTTTCGCAGAGTCATCAACTGACGTTGTTTTTTGCGGCGGACAATGACACTCTGCAACATATTTGCGGAGAAATGCCCTATTATCAGTCGCATAACCTTAAGTTGTCCTTTAGTCCTCAGGATTTTATTCAGGTCAATGATAAGGTAAACCAGCAGATGGTGGCGACAGCGATAGACTGGCTGGCATTGCAACCCGGAGACAGGGTGCTGGATCTGTTTTGTGGTATGGGCAATTTCACCCTGCCATTAGGAAAATTTGTAGAAAATGTGGTGGGTGTGGAAGGGGTTGCAGCATTAGTCCGTCAGGCAGCGTATAATGCGCAGGATAATGATTTGCCGAATGTCTCATTTTTCCGGCACGACTTAGAGCAGGATGTGACAGGTCAGCCCTGGGCAACACAAGGATTCAACAAGGTATTACTCGATCCGGCCAGAGCAGGTGCGGCAGGGATAATGTCACATATTATCGCGCTGGCACCTGAGCGAATCCTGTACGTATCCTGTAATCCAGCGACGCTGGCCCGCGATAGCGAACCGCTTCTGGCGGCAGGGTATGTCCTGCAACGGGTCGCAATGCTGGATATGTTTCCCCACACCAGCCATCTGGAATCAATGGTGCTGTTTAGCAGAACCGAAACGACCTGACGGGTCGTCATGCAGGAGAAGTTATGGTTGCGGTACGAAGTGCGCATATGAATACGGCGGGGGAATTTGCCCTTGAACAGTGGATTGCCAGTCTCGGGATTGCTAATGAGCAGTCCTGTCAGCGTCTGGCGGACTGCTGGCGTTATTGCGAAACGGAAACCAGCGACCATCCGCGGCAACCCATGCTGCTGTGGCGCGGTATTGAGATGGTCGAAATTCTGACTGAGCTCAGTATGGACAACGATACCCTGCGGGCAGCACTTCTCTTCCCGCTGGCCAACGAAAATGTTGTCACTGAAGAGCAACTGGAAGAACGTTTTGGCAAAGGGATCGTTTCGCTGGTTCATGGTGTGCGTGATATGGATGCCATTCGCCAGCTAAAAGCCACACATAATGACTCCATGGCTTCAGAACAGGTGGATAACGTCCGCCGGATGTTGCTGGCTATGGTGGAAGATTTCCGTTGTGTGGTTATTAAACTGGCTGAGCGGGTGGCACATCTGCGGGAAATGAAAGATGCCCCGGAAGATGAACGGGTTCTTGCCGCCAAAGAGAGTACTAACATTTATGCGCCACTGGCCAACCGGCTGGGAATTGGTCAGCTGAAATGGGAACTGGAAGATTACTGCTTCCGTTATCTTCATCCGGACGAATATAAACGTATTGCCAAATTGCTGCATGAGCGGCGGATTGACCGTGAGCAGTATATTGAGAATTTTGTCGACAGCCTGCGACAGGAAATAGCCCGCGAAGGTGTGCGTGCCGAAGTTTACGGGCGACCAAAGCATATCTATAGCATCTGGCGTAAGATGCAGAAAAAATCGCTCTCTTTCGATGAACTGTTCGATGTTCGTGCGGTACGTATTGTGGCAGACCGGCTGCAGGATTGTTACGGTGCGTTGGGGATTGTCCATACCCTTTACCGTCATCTGCCCAGTGAGTTTGATGATTATGTCGCGAACCCGAAACCTAACGGCTATCAGTCGATTCATACGGTGGTATTAGGGCCTAAAGGAAAAACGGTAGAGATTCAGATCCGCACCCGGCAAATGCATGAAGATGCTGAACTGGGGGTGGCGGCACACTGGAAATATAAGGAAGGTCCGGGGATTACCAGTGCGCGTGGAGCGGCCGGCCATGAAGAGCGCATCGCCTGGTTACGCCGTCTGATAGCCTGGCAGGAAGAGATGGCTGACAGCGGTGAAATGCTGGAAGAAGTCCGCAGTCAGGTGTTTGATGACCGGGTGTATGTGTTTACCCCGAAAGGCGATGTTATCGATCTGCCGGCAGGTTCAACCCCTCTGGATTTTGCTTATCACATTCACAGTGATATTGGTCATCGTTGTATTGGTGCCAAAATTAGCGGGCGGATCGTGCCGTTCACCTATCAGTTGCAAATGGGTGATCAGGTCGAAGTGATTACCCAGAAACAACCCAACCCAAGCCGGGACTGGCTGAACCCCAATCTTGGATATATAACGACCAGCCGTGGCCGGGCCAAGGTGCATGCCTGGTTCCGTAAACAAGACAGAGATAAAAATATCCTTGCCGGGCGGCAGATCCTTGACAGCGAACTGAGCCGCATGGATATCAGCCTTAAAGAGGCTGAGAAGCTGTTGTTGCCGCGTTATAACATGACCTCGATGGATGAGGTACTCGCCGCGATTGGTGGCGGAGATATTCGTCTTAACCAGATGGTTAACTTCCTGCAAGGGAAACTGAATAAACCGACGGCCGAAGAAGAAGACCGTATTGCGTTACGTCAGTTAACCCAGAAGAGCCATAACCCTCAGCATTCCCATAAAGAGAGCGGAAGGGTGGTGGTGGAAGGTGTGGGTAACCTGATGCACCATATTGCCCGTTGCTGCCAGCCGATTCCCGGCGATGATATTGTCGGATTCATCACTCAGGGGCGGGGGATTTCCATTCACCGTGCCGACTGTGATCAACTGGCAGAGCTGATGAATCATGCGCCGGAACGAATTGTCGATGCGGTCTGGGGGGAAAGCTACTCCAGTGGATATTCGCTGGTGGTCCGGGTGGTCGCAAATGATCGTAGTGGATTGTTGCGGGATATCACCACCATCCTGGCGAATGAAAAGGTGAATGTGTTAGGAGTTTCCAGCCACAGCGATACCAAAAAGCAACTGGCAACGATCGATATGGATATTGAAATTTATAACCAACAGGTACTGGGCCGGATTCTGGGTCGTCTGAACCAGGTTCCGGATATTATCGACGCCAAACGCCGCCATTAGCATCATACAGCGCGGTGACCCGCGAGATACGGGGTCACCGCGATCTTCTGCCCATCTTCCTGATTTCCGGATTGAGCAATGAATGAATCACACACTGCACTTCAACGTCTGCTAACCATTATGCAACAGTTGCGGGACCCGCAGCAGGGCTGTCCCTGGGATAAACAGCAAACTTTTGACAGCATTGCACCCTATACCCTCGAAGAGACTTATGAAGTTCTGGACGCTATTTCCCGTAAAGATTTTGTCGATCTTCGGGAAGAGCTGGGGGATTTGCTGTTCCAGGTCGTGTTTTACGCCCAAATGGCCGGGGAACAACAGCTGTTTGATTTTACCGATATATGTAACAGTATCAGTGCCAAACTTGAGCGTCGACACCCTCATATTTTTGCCGGTAATGAGCGCAGCGATATCACAGAGATCAACCGTCACTGGGAACAGTTGAAACAACAGGAACGCCAGGCAAAAGCGCTTACTTCAGCGCTGGATGATATACCGCGAGCCATGCCAGCTCTGATGCGGGCCTATAAGATACAAAAACGCTGTCGCAACGTCGGTTTTGACTGGACGGAAACCGGGCCGGTTCTGGATAAAGTGCACGAAGAGATTGCCGAAGTGATGGAAGAGGCCAACCGACCGGTCATTGATCCGCAGCGGCTGGAGGAAGAAATCGGTGATCTGCTGTTTGCTACCGTTAACCTGTCCCGGCATCTTGGCAGTAAGGCTGAGACCGCGTTGCAGAAAGCCAACGATAAATTCGAAAAACGTTTTCGTCAGGTAGAGCAGATTATTGCTGAACAAGGATTGACGATGCAGCAAGCCACTCTTCCGCAAATGGAAGAGGCCTGGCAACAGGTCAAAAAGCAGGAAAAATCGGGATTCTGAATTCCGCGAAACCGCTTCTGCGGCGTGAGAATACGCCGCAGAAGCAGGTATAACCGAAAGTTTTACCTCAGGTTTTAGTACTCGCCTTTTTCACCTGGTGCAGGAATAAAGGTTGGCTGTCCCTTCACCCCGGAATAGGTCAGAATAAGTATTGTTTCTTCATTACCGCTGACCCCGCGGTGGTAGTCATTTACAGACTCAGTAAATGCCTGACCCTGTTTAAAGGTTTCTGATTTTCCGGACGCTTTGTCCTGCAGCGTCAACTGGCCTTTAAGGACATAGCCGGCATTTGGAAAACCATGCTTATGCCATGGGAGCGCCGAATTCGCCGGAATCGTCAGTTTGATGACCGTCAGTTCAGGACGTTCTGTCGGATAATGGTCATAGGGTTTACCATTCCAGGATGATTGGCTCTGGGCCAGAATATCAGCCTTACCTGATGCTGTCGGTGGATCTGCGGCCAGAGTTGATGCAGATACAGACAATAAGCTCAACGCGAAGACAGGCAGGGTAAAGTATTTTTTCATATTAACCTCTGGTTGTTATTTGTTCACTTTAAGCCGTTCAGGCAAAATAAGCGTAGTCAAGGGTTTCAGGATCTTTCTATTGACAAAAAAAGAACATTTGCTTTCACATTTTGTAACATGCAGAGGTTTTTTCAGGGTGGGTGTTATTGTACGGCGATGATTGCAAACAAGAATCTTGTTATTTTTTACCGTTTAAGTCAGAAATTAGCGCCCGGGCGTGCTCACAGTCAGTTTTTGCCGTGGCTAACACGTTTCAGCTTTTTGATTAAAACTGAAAGAATTGTGATTAAAATCAACCCCTGAGCCTCTTTTATCGCGTAGTGTGTCGGTTACGCAGAGTGAAGAGGCTTTGAATCATCATTTGTGGCGGATGCGCCTTTCAGGTAGACTGTGTTCCCGTCCTGGTGATTCCACCATCTTTAAACCTTAACTCTCAGGTTCAGCATGACAACGAACTATATTTTTGTGACCGGCGGGGTCGTTTCCTCTCTGGGTAAAGGCATTGCTGCAGCCTCTCTGGCAGCTATTCTTGAAGCTCGTGGTCTGAAAGTGACCATTATGAAGCTTGACCCTTATATTAACGTCGATCCAGGCACCATGAGCCCAACCCAGCATGGTGAAGTATTTGTCACTGATGATGGTGCAGAGACGGATCTGGACCTGGGTCATTACGAACGTTTTATCCGCACGCGGATGTCCCGCCGTAATAACTTTACTACCGGACGTATCTACTCTGAAGTGTTACGTAAAGAGCGTCGTGGCGACTATTTGGGCGCGACGATTCAGGTGATCCCGCACATTACTAATGCGATTAAAGAACGCATTATCGAAGGCGGCGAAGGCCACGATGTGGTACTGGTGGAAATTGGCGGTACAGTCGGTGATATCGAGTCACTGCCGTTCCTGGAAGCCATTCGTCAGATGGCGGTTGATGTCGGCCGTGAACATACTCTGTATATGCACCTGACACTGGTTCCTTACCTGGCGGCAGCCGGGGAGGTAAAAACCAAACCGACGCAACACTCTGTTAAAGAATTGTTATCGATCGGAATCCAGCCAGATGTGCTAATCTGTCGTTCGGACCGTGCGGTGCCAGCGAATGAGCGCGCTAAAATCGCATTGTTCTGTAACGTGTCAGAGAAAGCGGTTATCTCACTGAAAGATGTGGATTCCATCTATAAAATTCCGGGCATGCTGAAATCTCAGGGGCTGGATGACTTTATCTGTAAGCGGTTTAACCTGAATGCTCCACAGGCTGATTTGTCTGAATGGGAACAGGTAATTTACGAAGAAGCCAATCCTGGCGGTGAAGTGACTATCGGGATGGTGGGTAAATACGTTGAACTGCCTGATGCGTATAAGTCAGTGATTGAAGCGCTGAAGCACGCGGGTCTGAAAAACCGTGTGACAGTGAACATCAAACTGATTGACTCACAGGATGTTGAAACCCGTGGGGTTGAATTACTGGCTGGCCTGGATGCTATCCTGATCCCTGGTGGATTTGGTTCACGCGGTATTGAAGGCAAAATTATTACGGCTCAGTATGCCCGTGAGAATAAGATTCCGTATCTCGGCATTTGCCTGGGTATGCAGGTGGCACTGATTGAGTTTGCCCGTAACGTGGCAGGAATGACCGGAGCCAGTTCAACGGAGTTCGAACCTGACTGTAAATATCCGGTGGTTGCGCTGATTACTGAATGGCGTGATGAAGAAGGTAATGTTGAAGTACGCGATGAGCAGAGTGATTTAGGCGGTACCATGCGCCTGGGTAGCCAGGCTTGCCAGTTATCTGAAGACAGCCTGGTGAGTAAGATGTACGGTGCTCAGACAATTGTGGAACGTCATCGTCACCGTTATGAAGTGAATAATCTGTTACTGAAGCCTATTGAAGCCGCAGGTTTACGGATTGCGGGTCGTTCCGGAGATGACCAACTGGTAGAAATTATCGAAAACCCAAATCATCCGTGGTTTGTGGCCTGCCAGTTCCATCCGGAATTTACCTCGACACCGCGTGATGGTCACCCGCTGTTTGCCGGATTTGTTAAGGCATCGGTTGATTATCAGAAAAGTCTGGCGAAGTAAGCTTATCACTGCAACGCGCGAACTTTTCGCGCGTTGCTTGTCTTAGGATTAAGAAGTTTTAGCTTAACTTGTACTGAGGAAAAACGAATGTCCAAAATCGTAAAAGTCATCGGTCGTGAAATCATCGATTCACGTGGTAACCCGACTGTTGAAGCAGAAGTACATCTGGAAGGTGGTTTCGTTGGACTGGCAGCTGCACCGTCAGGAGCTTCTACGGGGTCCCGTGAAGCGCTGGAACTGCGTGATGGCGATAAATCTCGTTTCCTGGGTAAAGGCGTGACCAAAGCCGTCGCTGCCGTTAACGGGCCAATTGCTGATGCGGTGACCGGTAAAGATGCCAAAGACCAGGCGAACATCGATAAAATCATGATCGAACTGGATGGTACCGAAAACAAGTCTAAGTTTGGTGCTAACGCTATCCTCGCGGTTTCACTGGCAGCCGCTAAAGCCGCGGCCGCTTCTAAAGGCTTGCCTCTGTACGCACACATTGCTGAACTGAACGGAACCGCAGGTAAGTTCTCTATGCCATTGCCGATGATGAACATCATCAATGGTGGTGAACATGCTGACAACAACGTTGATATTCAGGAATTTATGATCCAGCCGGTGGGCGCTTCCAGCATTAAAGAAGCTATCCGTATTGGTTCTGAAGTTTTCCATCATCTGGCTAAAGTTCTGAAGGCCAAAGGCCTGAACACCGCAGTGGGTGATGAGGGGGGTTATGCACCTAACCTGGCCTCTAACGCAGAAGCATTAGCGGTTATCGCAGAAGCGGTAAAAGCAGCCGGCTATGAGCTGGGTAAAGATGTGACTCTGGCCATGGACTGTGCGGCGTCTGAGTTCTATAACAAAGAAACCGGTAACTATGAACTGAAAGGTGAAGGTAAAACCTTTACTTCTCAGGAGTTCACGCATTACCTGGAGCAGTTGACTCAGCAATATCCAATCGTCTCTATCGAAGATGGCCTGAATGAATCTGACTGGGAAGGTTTTGCTTACCAGACTAAAGTGCTGGGCGATAAGCTGCAACTGGTCGGTGATGACCTGTTCGTAACCAATACTAAAATCCTGAAAGAAGGGATTGAAAAAGGTATTGCTAACTCTATCCTGATCAAATTTAACCAGATCGGTTCTCTGACCGAAACTCTGGCTGCGATCAAAATGGCGAAAGATGCCGGTTACACTGCGGTCATTTCTCACCGTTCAGGTGAAACCGAAGATGCGACCATCGCCGACCTGGCGGTAGGTACTGCTGCGGGCCAAATCAAAACCGGTTCAATGAGCCGTTCTGACCGTGTTGCTAAATACAACCAGTTGATCCGTATCGAAGAAGCACTGGGTCAGAAAGCTCAGTTCAACGGACGCAAAGAGATTAAAGGCCAGGCATAATCACTGCCAGTGACCTGATACCTGAAACCCTCTGACCTGTGTCAGAGGGTTTTTTTTATCAACAGACAGGGGCTGACATCAGAAGCTGATGGTTAATTTTCTCTATTTCATTAACGCTCAGTAAGCCAAACGGGTAAATCACACTTTGTTGGCTTTGTCCCTGTTCCCGTGGGGTATGGCGAAAAATATCTAACGGGAAAAGAGTATGGTTGAGTAACTCTTCGGGGATTAACTTTACTTCGGCACGGAAAGTAAGAAAGCCGGCATTATTCAGTCCGCAAGCCCGGGTTTCCGGCCAAAGTTGTTGTATACCCTTCAGCGCCAGTAGCGCTTTATGTTTTCGCGTTTGCAGGCTATCGGTCAGATATTTCATAAAATGCGATGAATCGAAAAATGCACTGAGCAGTGCTCTGGTCAGAGGATTCGTTTCACTGTTCAGTAACGGCAGGTAACGCTGCATCAGCTGCATCAGCCTGACAGGCGCCGCGATACAGCAAATATTCATACCGTTACCGGTCAGTTCAGACAAATGGGTCAGGTAGATAATCTGCGGATCGGGATAATGCCGGCTGAGGGCAGGAATGACTGACTGACCAAATCCCAGCATCGCAGCACTATCATTTTCGATAATGAATGCATTGTGTCGGGCTGCCCACTGACAAAGCTTCTGCCGTCTCGTCATACTCAGGCAACTCCCGGTGGGGAACTGTAGTGCCGGAGAGGTAAAAATTAAATCTGCACCTTTCAGTGGAAACTCTTCGACCCGAATGCCCTGGTCATCGACAGTGACCGGAATAACCTGAAAGTTAAGACAACGGAACAGTTCCTGTACATTCAGCGGGCAGGGGTCTTCCACCAGAACGGTCACGTTTTTTCGGGTGCTGGCGAGCGTTTTACCTATCAGCAGCAATGCCTCCTGCATTCCGGACAGCATCAGCAGGTTTTCGGGCTGTAATGAAATTCCCCTGGAAATTCGGATAAACCGGCACAGACTTTTCCTGAGTTGTCTGTCGCTGACTTCACTCTGATTCCATCCTGCAGGTTGTCTGGCTGAGCTATTATTCAGACACCAGCGGCGAATAAAATGTTTTGGTAACTGCATCCGGTGGTGATGTTCGAGCCACTGATAAACACAGGTGGCCGGGCTTCTGTTATCTGCAGATTCTGGTATCCCTCCACTGACTGTAT
>Ga0157363_1000676_pt1 | contig 26610 bp, 18 predicted proteins | sample AttsexASBM1_FD_111477 | JGI IMG/M metagenome (GOLD analysis project Ga0157363, IMG submission 111477) | Fungus gardens microbial communities from leaf cutter ant in Ribeirão Preto, State of São Paulo, Brazil - Atta sexdens ASBM1 | ecosystem: Host-associated > Fungi > Mycelium > Unclassified ... | reverse complement strand
TTTTATATTATTGGCATGTTTTGTCATTTAATTTTATATAAAAGTTCTGCATTTATACAAAATGTAATTAAAGAAGTTTTAGGTAATTTATCAATTTTTAGCTAATTTATCAATTTACAGAAATTATTTTTACATAATCTTTTATAAAAAGATATGGATAAAAAAAATAACGTGTCGCGCGGAATTTTATTAATTTTGCTCAAATGTTGCAATTTAATATTGTATTAGTTTGTATTTTAATATTACAAAAATGTTATATTATAAAATATAAAAATTAACATATTTTGAAAAAGATGTTTTAAGGATTTGGAACCGCAAAACTACAGTTTGCATGAACGAATATGTATTATCTGTGAAAAAAAATTATTGCTCAAACAAAGTGTATCACACAGCCTTCCTGCATTGCATTTAAAATTAACATCAAAATATACTTTTCCGAATTGTATGGTGTAAATGTATGATGTAATAAGATAAGGCGAAACGTTGCATATAAGAGTGATAACATACTGAAAACAATCAATCAAATTTGGGTCCAAATGCAATTTCCTGCATATATAATAGCATATATAATAGCAGTAGCATACTTAGAGCAGCTAATCAAATTTGGGTCCAAATTCATTCTTCTACTATACATTTGCGGGAACGTTTCACTTTGTATTTTTACATCATAGATTACATAAGGGAGACGTAATATACTGTTCCTCCTCTTTTATAAACGGATAAAAGTTTGTATCGATATAAATGAAACTTTTGCTATTTGTAAGGCATTGCACTGGCTGAAGTTACATAAAATATAAATGATTTTACATTTTGTAAAGACAGCTTTATTCCTCAAATCATTTTTCCATTTTTTGTCTTACATGAAATATCATGTATGTAATATTGTAATATGAATAGATTTTACATAAAATATCAATGCTGTAATCGAATTATGTTTTGTTATCATCACCAATTAAAAGATAAATAATTTGAATATTTTAAAAATAAAACATTTTTTTATTTTTTTCCTTGTAAACTTATAAGCTATATTTATTACATAAGCGCATTATTAAAATATAAAATGTTAAGACTACAATAGAATAACTTTAATCGTTTTTTCAGTATACATTATGAAGTTACATATACACATCTTGTGAATGTTCAAAAAAGATCCAATAATGTCGGCATAACAAATAAAATTTATTTCTCTAGCGGTGCATAGTTAAGTAATTTTTCAATTAAATCTACATGTCCAAGCAGCATCCTACGACAGCAGTATCTTTTCAGACCTAGCGCATCCAAGGCATCTCTGTAACATATATACCTTTATAATCATACTTTATCTTTTTGTCATTTTAATATATATTATATATATATATACATATATAGGCAAATTTTTAAATCTATTGATCGATCAACTGCATTATGTATACAGTTTTTACAAATTAAAATTGCATTTGTGCTTAATGTGATTAATCATTAGCTGCATTCAGCAGAACATTTATTTTGTAACTGTTGGAAGTCTTTCAACAATCATAAAACAGTTGCAAACCTGCCGTGTTCTGCTGAACGCAGCTAATGAATGCATTCAGCAGAATGTTTATTTTGTTTATTTACTATTAAAAGTTTCTTCACTGAGATAAAATAATTTCTCTAGATTTAAAAGTATAATTAGAATAGTATAAAGGAATATAATTGCAAAGTAAACATTCTGCTAAACGCGGCTAATGAATTAAAGAATTCGTTTATTATCATTAAAATAAAACAAAAATAATCATTAAAATAAAACAAAAATAAAACAAATTAAAATAAAAACTTAATTATTAAAAAAGGTACTTGTCAATTGATGATTCAGTTTTGAGGTTAGAAATAAAAACAAGACGCTCTTACCCTTCGGTATACTCCGCTTGAAGGAGTCCCAGATATGCTTCCCATTTATTTCCAATGACTTTTCCGCAGGTGAAGCATCGCACAGGAATAATCATCGTGGTAACTCTTGATTTGCAACTTGATTTATTATGTTTTTCACAATGACAATCTGAATTCCATGCACATGGAATGTGATAAAGCGTCGTTACATTGAAGGCGCCATTGCAGTGCAGTCAAGTGCAGTTAAAGCAGCGAAAAGGTTCACAAAAGGTTCATCATTTTCAAAACTAGAATTTATAGGTTAAAAACCCTGGACTTTCGCTTGCAAGCATATAAAAATGCGCGTTAGGATGGTTTGGCCTGACTGCATTAAAAAAATTGTTAATTGTAATATTTAAATTTAATCATTACCTAATTTCTTAATTATTATAATTAAATATTTTATGTAACTATGTGTTATATTTTATATTTTAAATAGATCATTGTAATTTGTAGAAAATGAACAAGAAAAGCAAAATAATAGTTTTGCAGTTGGCAATCCGAATGATCAAGCAAATTGACAAAAATGATGAAACGATCGAATATGATCGCAGTTAAATTTCTATAAATTGTTGAGAAATTTGTTTATTTTATCATCATCCATCCAGACAGAATAAAGACGCGAATGCTTTTCGAGAGAACGACTAGATGTATCGACAAGATATTTATTAATTTATCCTTCAACTTATAATTATTAAGATGTCATAAATTATAATCATATGCTGATGCTTCATCATAGTCGATATCTTATATTTAAAATCGTTTTAAGCGTAGTCTGATCACGCTTATATAAAACGGTTATATAAGCCAATCACATTTATAATTATTATATTTATATTTCTTTCTCTCTAATTTTATTAATTATTTTAAAATGATTTTGAAACGCACTATTGAATACTGATCGTAAAGATCTAAAAAAGGGAATAATATTATAGAGCATTATTGGCATGGACGCAAGTAGAGATTTTTCTCAAAAGTGATAACAATACAATGCTCACTCTACTGTTTCGAAAATTTCAGCGTTTTTTGAATAAACTTCGGCTTGAAAAGAAATTGTGCGCGGCGGGAGGGCTAAATCTGATGCCCTTTTTAGAAGTAGCTTTCTTTCTCTCTTTTCGAGATAAAGAGAAAAAGAGGTGTGACAAATTTAGCTGAAAAGAACAGATCTTTTGCTTTAAAATTGAGTTATGCGAGAAAGCAATATTTAAAAAAACAATACTATACATATAATTGCATTTAAAAAAATTAAAGTTTTCAATTAGTTAATGTTTTTCTCATTCTTTTGTGAATGTATAATTGGATTATTTTATACAATAAGTATATTTTCGAGAAAAACCAAGGAATAAATATATGTGTGTGTCGCACTTACGTCCCCCCCCTCTCCTCTTTCTATGGGCCGTTTGTGATCATTAGTATGATTAAAATTTAGATTAACTCATAATATAACATTTATTAATAATATAACACTTATTTTATTATTCGTTATTATCCTGATGTTTCGTAGATATTGGTAAATCAATCTATGGTCATATTTTTAGAAAAGACAATTAAATTAATAGCTCACAAGGGACTTGTGAAGCTCACTGTCATTGAATAATGTACTTTAGATATGTTGTAATTGCAGGGCATCAATTAAAAAGTATTAGATCCATATTTTTTATCTGCTATCATCTCAAAGTTAAAAACAAAACATCTAAAAAATAATGGATTTTTTTATTTTGAGTTAATGTTTGCAAAATTATGAGGTATATATATATATATAAAAATGTCTTGTTTTATTGTACAATTAAAAGTTTTATTTAGTACTTCATATTTTTAATAACGGTGTCAAATTTTTTAATTTACTCCTAGGGGTTAATTTCGACCCCTAAACTTTGAGATAAGCAATTAAATAAATAAATATATATAGTCGCATCAAAATCGGTTCCTTTAATTGTCAGTGTAACGCAGTTATTCGATAAAATTCATGAATGAATGAATCAATCAATGAATCTCATTATTAATTCATTTCAATGAATTAATTACTTCATTTTATGAATCATTTCATCCTTGTTTACCAATATGTTAATCATCTCTCATTAGAAAAATGCCATGTTAACAAAAATTTGTATCGATGATCGATAATTCATACTTGCATAGCAACGAGCATGGTCTACGTACTAGATATGCCACACGTTCTGACACGGCCACCATTTCTCCGTGTCGAGTACACACTGAAATCCGAATAATCCGAACCGAACTCCAAAGTGGAGCCGCGTCGCGGAACAGCTGCGATCGAAGGGGCCGCGATGGCTGGCGGGAGCGCACGCTTTCGCAAAAAGGGGGGCGACTGTCGACCGATGGAGTTGCCTGATGAAGGGGGATAGGAGAAGAAGAAGGAGGAGGAGAACACCGCGTCGCGATCCGGATACTTAGTAGTGGTGATAGACACGCACACAAGTAGTGAAGAGGAAAGAAATCCGCGATAGGGGAGAGAATGAGGAGAGAACGAGAGTTCGCGTCGTAAACACGAATGCACGAACATACGTATGCACGCACGCACGCACGCACGCACATACGGCACGGCCAGCCGGAGCAGATGGAGTGGACTGTGAGCTTTCTCCTTTATCGTCCGCTGAATGGAGGCATGCTGTGAATACTGTACGGTGCACCGCCACGCTCCTTGGATCTTCGCTGTAAGAATCGCGCGTCATCGGGCACAGTGGCCGAAGGGGGAAAGAGAGCGACGGTTCGTCCATCTGTCTATTCATTTGATTCGCGGCGGCGAGGTGGCCGCGGCGGAATTTCCGCGCGCCGAATAAAAACGGCGGCGCGACGCCGCGACGCGACGCGACGCGGGCGCGCGGTGACAGCGCGAATCGGTTGGGTTATGTCGGCGGTCGCCGCCGTATCCCGACATTCCTGACGTCCCCGCGTTCCATTTGCACACCTTCCGGACGCGTTCCAATCGTTGACGAACGTTCCTTAGGCTCGCTTTGGACCGAGCCAAGTCGAACGGAATCAGCGGAGCGGAGCGTCGCGTTGCCCGCGTCGCGCGCCTTCCGTCGCATCGGCCTGTTGTCAAAATCAGCTGCCATTACTGACTTCGGTGCTCCTTCTCTTTTCTCTATTTTCATTCGCCATGAAAGTCGTCGCGTCGGCGATCTCGTTGTGCCGTAGCGTACACTCTTGATTCCCCTGAACGCTCCTTTTTTGCGATTTATCTTCTTCGTTTCGTCTTTTCGTTATCGTGACCTCGAAGAAAAAAAGTGCCAATTAAACATCGCGGAGATTTTCTTTATGTACGATCGATTTATTGTCAAGGTACATTGTTTTGCCTAGATTTGCAGCCGTTGAATCTTTTATCCTTTGGGAGAATTCATTTTCATGAGATAAACGCGAGAACGTGATGTATTATATATGTAAAGCTTGACAAAGAGAGTCTAGACTGACAAAGAATTTATTGAATGAATATTAATATATGTTTAGAAGCATATATTTATTTATTCATATAATTCACTCAGTTTTTATTTTTCATAATGTTTGAGAATATGTTGCAGGCTCGGAAGGCTGGAACCTCGATTTACATCAGCAAAGCAAAGAAAAGAAAACGTCAAGATAGAACATTTATAAAAGTTAGTGTGAGTAAGAAGAGAAGTAAGTGGGTGGTGAATTTGTTAAGAACAATATAGAGAGTAAGGGTAAAAGATAAGTACGAAAGTGGTAAATGCAGTGGCTGAAGAAGCGATGGACCCATCGTTGTTTGTCGCATACACTCCTCAAACAAACGGAGTTCCATCGGAATCCAAGCTTGCTACCTACATGGTAATTCTTTTTTTTTGCATTAATGGAAATAAAATTATCTCGATATCGTATAATTATTTTGTATAAATCGTCTTACACAGAATCATCAAAGTCCTGGCATAGGCTTGAGCACCAATTCAATGACCAAGCATTTATCCAATCTTTCTCTGGACTCACAAAAGAAGGTAACTGCCAGTCCCGAATTTGTGCCAGGAAGAGGCCTTACGGGCAGCAATAGTAGTTCGCCGAATCTCTTTAACAACTCCTATACCCATTCGCAAGAAAATGTAGGTGGCACAACATATTTCTATTTTGGGAATACTGGCAGCGACGCTGTCGGATCTGAGGATGGCACTGAGGCCGTAAGTCCAAGTCTTGACTTGTTTTACTGCCTGTTTTACTTGCTTAACTAACAAGATATAACGAGAAGATTTTGCACTGTTTTTAATATTAGATTGGACCCGTAGCAACGGGACAGATTGGTTACGTCTATCCGGGCACACCTTCACATCTACAACCTGTGAAAACGGCAAAACCACCCTCTTCTAATAATTCCTCTGCTCCTTCCACACCTCCCCCTCAGGCTGCTCCCAGCTTCTTTGTCAGTGAAAACTTGCGACTGGACATCCTGCAAAAAAACGCATTGACATTAGCACAACCCGATATCGTACGATTTCCTGATTTACCTAATGAAGTTGACAATTATCACGAACTATGTCCTCTGGAGCCAATTCATAAACCTGCTTCGACGGTTCTTGGATATCAAACTTCCACATACAAGGCCACCAGTATCAAGACTGGCACGCGATACTGTTTACGTCGTATTCACGGTGAGTTTAAGTTTTGACTCGAGGATCCTACTAATAAATATCACAGAATATTATCAGCTTGGCACTTTATATTTTGCTCGTACTTGGTGCTTGTAGATTTCCGACTCGCCAACACCAAGTGTATGGTACTGGTTGACATGTGGAAGCGATTGTCACATACAAATCTAGTTCAGCTGAGAGAAGTTTTTACCACCAAGGCATTCGGTGATCATTGTCCGTATTTCAGATGCACTTTCATTTATTTTTGTACATCACTTATGCATACCGCACTCTTGCCGAATTAATTTTTTTTCTAGCCATGGTTTTTGTATACGATTATCACCCTGCCTCAGAGACATTACTGAATAAACATTTTGCCTCAACTGAGCTTAACGGTTATACCGACCCATTCTCGTCGGATCCCAATGCACCACGGCCTTATAGTCATACCAAGAACACTATTCTAAGACAGCAACATAGTAGCATGCTACCGGAAAGTGTTATTTGGAGCTACATCATTCAACTCACTGCCGCATTTCGTGTTATTCATGCCGCTGGTTAGTATGTACTATTTCGTTGTCCTCATTTTATTGGATTTGTTTTAAAGAGCTATAAATATTTTATAACATGTAATTCCATACCCACAAATCTTGAAATTTTCGTTTCATTTAATTCCTCTTGTTAATTTAATTCTGTATTAACTTGATCTACGTTTTACAGGTTTGGCATATAGATGCTTAGATCCCACCAAGGTATTACTTACATCACGGACACGACTTCGTTTGAGTTGTGTCGCCATTCCAGATGTGGTCACTCTAGATGGAAACACTGCAAATCCACTTACCCTCATCCCACATTATCAGCAAGAAGATTTAGTAGCACTTGGCAAGCTGGTCTTAGCACTGGCATGTCGAAGTCTTATCGCCGTCCATCGCGACAATATGTCAGCCTCCATCGAGCTGATTACACGTTCCTATTCCACCGATCTTCGAAATCTTATTCTGTAAGTTTGCAACTCTGACAATTGATAATCTTAATTACTTAATTTAAAAATTATTAAGTGTAAAGCTTTAATAACCACTAGGAAAAGGATCTTCAATATATATTAGAAAAAGATCTTCAATATATATCCAAAATTTATTATAGTTAGTATGAGTTTTGTTTTTACAAACATGTTAATGTGTCAATGGACAGAGCAGAAGAAAATTATGGTTTCTTATTTTATTGTAATCCAATCTACAGTGACAAATTAGAAATATTTTAAATATAGTATGACACATTTTTAGGTACTTGCTATCGAATCAATCCCGTAAGAGTGTCACGGATCTCATGCCAATGATTGGTGCAAGATTTTATACACAGTTGGATGCCGCCCAGTTACGATTGGATGTCCTGGAGAACGAACTTGCCAAGGAATTAGAAAACGGACGATTATTTAAATTGCTGGTCAAGTTAGCAACCATCAACGAAAGGCCAGAGCTTAATATGGAACCTACATGGGCAGAGACGGGCGATCGTTATATGCTCAAATTGTTTAGGGACTATGTATTTCATCAAGTCACAGCTGATGGAAGACCTTGGCTGGATCTTGCGCATGTTGTATCCTGCTTGAATAAACTTGATTCGGGTTCGCAGGACAAGGTAATGATTCTTAACACTTTTGGAATGTGTGTACATAAAGTAATCTTAAAATGTACCATTACAGATATGCCTCATGTCTCGAGATGAGCAGAGTGTTCTAGTAGTAAGTTACGCAGAACTACGGCAATGTCTGGAAACTTCATTTGGTGAACTGGTACAATCTACGAAAGATGCTGTTTAAGGATATGTCCTCAATAGCGCATACTCCGAACCATAAATGTGATATCATCACTTAGCGGTACTATCATTTTACTCTTTATCGCAACGCTGGAGAGTGAGAACTGTCGAATTGTGTTTGGTGATATAAGAAATAACGCGCAACTCAGTTTTGTATACATAATTTTGATCGTCGAATTAATTAGATACGAACGCATTACAAATGCGTTGCATTTAGAATGTAAGATGTTAAATTTTCGGGTCTTTAAATCTTAAGGATTAGTAGAGTCCTTAAATCTTTTTGGGTTTTTGGATTTTCCAGTTTGGATCTTAGGATCTTTAGACATAGGAATTCTTATTTATAATGATGAATTTTTTATTTAATCCCGGATTTCAAAGTGTCAAATGTTATAATCCTTGAAATTCTAATTCAGTTTAATCTTTAAATTCTTATGTCAAACGATCCTTGGATCTTTGGAGTTTTGATCTCTTGGAAGTGGCGAAGCGTGAGTCTTGAAGGGTATCATGTGATTTCGCGAATCAGCGAGGATTTGGATTCGCTATAAAGCCCATTACGGTACTATACAAAATTGTACACAACTTAACAATGCAGTAAACTTATAAGGAATCTTAAGACAACACCTAAACACGCTCGGTGTCTAGGATAGAGATCTTAGTTTTTAGGATACAGCATTAATGGTAAGCATTAATTTTGAAATAAATGTTTATTTTTGAAAGCAATCCTAACTAACGTTGTCATTATTTCTTCCTTATCACCAAAATAATTCTAGAATCCCGTCATTCCTTTTTAATCGCAATGTTTTGAGAAAGTAGGCTTGATGCCATTTATATTCCTCAACGTCAGTGTGCTGAAATTTTTACTTTTCAAAGACGAAGGCTCAGTAATAGACTCTAATTTCATTTTGAAACATCCTGTACGATTCTCTCCACATAGTTCTATTTCTATTTATCCAGTCGCCTTTCTCTTTTCTAGGAGGGATGATCACCATGGTGACGGTGATGAAGAAGGGGAAAGATTGGTGGCTGGAGCGGGGAGGATATGCATGGCGCCTGAGGGATGCCGGACTCCGGACTGACTCGGGGAGGGGGATGACTCTGGTCGGCGGCGATAGCGGCAGTACCAGTGACGGCAGCAACACGTAGTAGCAGTCAACGGTGTCCAGGCAGCGCAACGCTTAGGAGGCATACAGAACATCGAGATCCGTTCTTCATCCGACGCGCTGATTACGGTGCATCACGCAGCCGCGTTACGGAGCGGATCTCCTATCCGCAGCATCCTCCTCGTTGAGCGTCGCCGCGGCTACGTAAGCGGAATTATCAACCGGAAATACGTTAGGAAGTCAATCAAGCTTGATCCTTTGCTTGGTATCCCTGTAGCAGGTGAGTCTTTTGCGTAAGAGGAAGAGAAAGAAAAAAGAGAGCGAGAGAGAAAGAGTGAGAGGAGGGAGAGAGAGAGAGAGAGAGAGAGAGAGAATGAGAGAGAATGAGAGAGAACGAAACGCTGCTGCCATCGCCGCCGCCGCCCGGCGTTGCTGATCGATTTTCCGCGAACGAGTGGAGCGGAGCGGAGACCCGCCCCTGATTCTCGTCGCTCTCCTCCGGTGGAGATCCGAGAATTTTTTGCGCTCTGTCGCTGGTCTAGCTCCTGTAGCGCGCGCGGCTGGTACGAGTCGAGAAGGACCGAGGGACCAGAAATTAAAAGCGGCTTTTCCTATTGTACGCGCGTGTCTGCCACACAACGACGATCGATGCTCTTTCAGTATCCGCTCGCGCCCTTCATACACTATCGCTTTTGCTCCGTATCTTGAGTCGAGCTTCTTTATCTTCCTCTGTCTAATTTTTCATGACCCAATTTTTAGGTCCCAAAAAATTAAGAGTCAGAAATCTTATCTGATTTCTCGAGATTTTTTATGGACATAGTCTTTGAAGTTTTATATGGTCGTTGAATGACCATAAAAGTATTTTAGAGTATTACAAAAATATCTCTCTCTGAAATGGTCAAGAGTCTTTTATAAACAGATTTCGGAAACCGAATGATAAGAAGCCGGATTTAAAAAAAAATTGATAAGACTTCGAGTCTATGTCGACTCGATAAATCCGAGGGACGATTGATAACAACGAGGACCGTGCTGATTGCAAGTTCCGATGATTATACAGTCGGCGAAATCTTATTCCTCGCTCAGAAACCTGAGAATTTTGCATTTCCGCTTACTGCTTTTTTTTCAGCGTAGATAGAAGAAATTGCGTATTCGTCGGGGACCACCTTCGCGTTTCGGAACGAATAACAAAATTGCAGCGAGTAGCAATCTCGAGCAGCGCGGGCCGAGACGCGAAATGACGGCCAATTCGTCTTCGTTACTCCTACAGCCGCGTGACCGACGCGTGGGTCTGTAAAACGGTGCAAGGTTTTTTAGGGCTGCGGCAGACAAGCTGTAACCTTTTAACCCTTTATTTTCAAGCTATTTATAAGTTGTGTCGCGCGGGCGCAATAGTAGCGGGTACGGAGGCCGAGAGGTAAAGCTTGTTTCTAGGCGACGCAACGTCTAGTTTCTTGCTTTCTAGGATTTTGCAGCCGTTCTCGCGCATCTCTCGCACGTCAAACTAAGTCGACTCCGTCCTACTTATCATATACTGAAGGTAAACAAAAAATTCTAGATCAAGTTGTGCAACAGACGGATGAAGAAATAATGCGAACGACCTCGGTAAAATACATGATGAATTTATTGTCTCTGTATTGCTTTTTGATCGGCCTATAGAGTTGCCGGCAGAAGAGAAGAAGACAAAAGAAAGGTCGAAGGGCGGGCTATTTGTGTACAACTTACATAAATCATTTTCATTCTGTTGTGCCCTGATGCTGATTGACGAATCAACGCTTTTCAGGATGATAAATTTGTACAGCGTAATAGGATAGTGCATAAAAGTCCGTAAAATCGGAGTTGAAAACTCTTCTTTTATTCTCCTGCTGTTGTACGAGTTTGAAAACAATCCAAGTTCTAAGGTACTAAAAGTTCTTAAACTTTCTAAAAAGATGAGGATTCTGAAGAACGGTAGTCACAGCAAAGTTTTCCGAAATTCTGAAAAACGTACACACACACACACACACACACATACACATATACACATCCCTAGAAATAAAAGTTCTTGAACTAACAGAATTTCAAATTTTAGACGAGGAATTTGTTTGCGATTTGAAAATTCGATTGTTGAAATTGACTCGATCCATGAGAGAAAAAGCCTTGCTTGCACTTCTATATAATACGTCTTAAATGACAGCGACATGAATCACGCGCTTTTCGAGCGTCTGTTTCGCTTATAATTCATGTCAATTCTCTTATCTTTTATATCGTGCACACAACAACGTCGTGCTTTATCTACAAGACTTATTATTATTCTTTTTTTTTTATTGATAAATTTTTGTTGATAAACTGAACGCTCGTTCTTACATTCCTCGAACGCTCATTCCTACGGTATCATATTTTTCACACAACGCGATACTCTATCAGCTACATGACACTTTGACGTGATGATTTTTTTTCCTTAGTCCTTCTGCACGAATGTACGGTCAGCCAGACACCTGTTTATCACAGGTGTGTACACAAATATCTTAATATCTTAATATCTTCTCCGATACACATGTTAACTCGGGTGTTAAGACATTTGTGTTCCTATATTTATATAGGAATCGAATGAAAAAATGAATGCTTTACGTTTACAGGCTTTTTAATTTTTATCAAGCATCTGCACGTGTTTGCGTTTTCCCCGTTTAATCCGTTGAAAATAAAGATCTATTTTTTTTGTAGGATTGACTAGAAACATCTACGCGTGCGAAAAAAGAAAAACAAGAGTTGATGTGCTCGTACTCGCGAGTTGGACACACGAAGAGAGTATATCTGGACATCGGCCAACGTCCTCTTGCTCTCGGTCATGTTGACCGCGTGTCCCCGGTCTATATTCGACGGCATATTATCTACTCGATATTTCTCTTCTTCTTTTTTTTTCTCTCGTTCCGCATCTTTTTTTCGCATCTCGTTTTCTCTCTCTCTCTCTCTCTCTCTCTCTCTCTCTCTCTCCCTCCCTCCCCTTCCCCTTCTTTCTCTTGCTTATTTGTATCACGATGTTGCTGGAGCGACAATAGGTCCGACGACGAACTTGAACAAGGCAACTTCCGCTCGCTGTCTCATTCACGTCCGGCTGTTTCTGATGCGATGATAATTTTGTCAATTTCATCAATCCGAGCGCGCTGCCGCGGACGATTTTCCCTACGAATTGTTCGAATATAAGTGGAGATTTGCGTGGGGAGGAGAATCAGCCAACCGACCGACCGATCGACCGACCGGTGGTGGTCCAACAAGATTGCTGACGAGTGCTGATTGTCTCAATGTCGACTAATAGCCAGAATGACTGGAAAGATGCGTGCAGCAAAACGCACGATACGAGCGAAACGCGTCGTCTCCAAGTTCTTTGGACTCTCGCACATCCTTTTAATAGATTATACATTCTTTGATTTTTCTTAGATCCACCTCCTATGTTCTATTTCCGGGTTCTGAACTTGCATTTTACTCTATCTGTGTAAGGTCTTTGAACCATATTTGACATACGTCACAGCGCCGCCATTTCAATTCTCTCTCTCTCTCTCTCTCTCTCTCTCTCTCTCACTCTCTCGCTCTCTTCCTGAGAATCGAGTTGGAGCTTCGGGATCTTGGAAGCTTTGAGGTCTGTGGTTTCTCCGCAACTCGTGAGAGACCCGTCTTTGAATCTTGAATACGCTTCTCAGATTTAGAGCGGAGCAGCGGAGAGCTGAGATTATGCCGCTGCTTATTCATGAATCCCGGTATTATATAGAGAATAATCCATCATCATCTGCCGATGTAGAAACGTGCGACACTCGTCCTACTATCGTTGATGATTAATTAGTTTCACGGCCTTGGTGGTCGCCTGGTTCATCGTTGTCGGAGGCGTATCACCTCCAATCGTATGCGAAACGATGGCATCGATCTAAGGAGAGACCTTGAACCAATCGTTTGTGCGTTCGTATCGCCGCGCACCCTCCAATAAATCAATCTTCAGCTTCCGCACGCTGGACTGGACAGGACTGATATGCGGACCAATCTCTTTTCGCCGGATTTGCAGGGATATCAAAATGGATTTTAACGTTATTGTTAACGTTGCAGGAAAATGAGAGTGCCGATTGTTACGGCGAAAAAAAAATGTTCTGGTTGTACTAACGAGAAGAAAACAAACAAAACGAATTTTGATAATACCAATCAGAATTCTGATTGTTGTAATTGAACGTTTGGTTATCTCGATTAAATTATTTCATAGTTTTAACTATAAGTAGTTTGTACTTTTTTGATTGAATCTAGAATTCTAATTAATGTAACGAAACTTTATTTTTTTCCATTTTCTATATGGTTATTTTATAACTTGTAGGTTGAAAGCTGCAACGAGATATTTTGCTGTTTGAATGCATAGATTTTTAATACGCTGTAACGTTTGAGAATTATCGTTATCAAAATCGACGAGGAGTTTCCGCGGCTATCGCGGAAGCGCAGACGAGATTGTCGAAACGAGAACGGCGCTTAACCGCCACGACCACATAGACTATCTACTATCTAATACTAAGGATTAAAATGCGAATGAGTCGCGATGACGTAAGATTTTATTTTTAGCGATCCCATTTGCAGAGCGATGCTACGATCGGGGTTAATTATCTTTTGCGGTTCTCTCGTTAAGGACCACTTGCCACTATCGCGAGAGATCGCGACGAATTGTAACGAGAACGGAGCGCATCGCCCCGAAAAGTTTAATAACCGCATCAACTGGGATTCCGCGAATTCGACGTCGACGTCGCGTCACGGCGCTTCTTTCTTTATGCCAGCCTGTCGGTGCCTCATGACGTAAATCACGAGTTATCGGCAATGACAGGCCGCTTTAATAAAGATTGACGCTGGACTGGGTTTAATTAACGTCAGTGTGAAATCCAGCATAAAGAAGTCTTCGCTTCGCCGACTGCCTCGCGAGAACGAAGCCCGAATGCACATAAAAAAAAAATCAAAGCGCATCGCTGTGAGAAGCTTATACGTTTCTCGGTTCGTAATTTACGTCGTTGATTCATCACAATAATTAATTTATTGATTCAACTTGAAAATTCGATATTGCGAAATTATTAAACCCACAATCTGGACCGTATTTGTGAAGAAATATTTATTGATGTCGAAACAATTCACTTCTAGTACCGCGAATTTATTTTGTGCAATAATTAACTATTAAAGTTATAATTAAAAGTGCTTGATGGACCGTTCTCTTTCCTTTTTTTCAACAGAATGAAGCTATGCTGGAGTTTGGCTCTCGTGGCCGTCGCCTTGTTGATGATTCTTACGAATGCGCGAGCGGAAGCTGATCTGTGGGAGGAGGATGACAAGGAGGTGCTTGTACGAACAGTACGTGGTACTAAGGAACGAAGTGAGTACTTCTTTCTGTAATTAATCCATTACCCCTTCCTTTCATCGTGACGTTGTTTTATCGAGCGATCGCGAATATAGACCATCTATATATACATGTAACATACGTATATAAACGGCGTAATTAGAAGTCGTTTCTTGTCGACCTTAAAAATCTCCCTCGGTCTCCCTCCTCTCTCTCTCTTTCTATCTCTCTCTCTCTCTCTCTCTCTCTCTCTCTCCCTCTTTCTCTATTCGCTTGATCGACGTTACGTCCAATTGTTTCTATTGACGTTTCGCATTTGCTGACGCAGCATCCGGCAGCTCCTCATCGTGCAGATATGTAAAGGGTCAATGGTCGGAATGCGACTCAAATACCAACACGCGGTCGCGCACTCTGAGCCTCAAGAAGGGCGACAAGTCCTGCGAGCAGACCAAGACTATACAGAAGAAATGTAAGAAAGGTGAGTCCGCGATTAATGCATCGTTGCAAAAAGCGAATTCGGGAATTCATTTTAATTCGATCGTTGATCGCAGCATGTCGATACGAGAAAGGCACGTGGAGCGGATGCGCGAATCAGATGATGACGAGAATCGATAATTTGAAAGCGAACAGCGATACATCCTGCGAGAAGACGCGACGGCTCACCAAGAGGTGTAAACCAGAGACCAATACCAAGAAATCTGCCAAAGGTAATACCTCTCGTTCGATCGATTGATTTGTCGTGACAGCCCGTAGGGTGAAGAAAATTTAAGCAGCAAGCGCGAGCCCTTGTTTGTTTTTTTTTTGTTTCCAGGTGATCGATCGAACAAGAAATCGGGCAAGCAGTAATTATCCGCCATACAATCTCCAATAATTTCTTCTAATCGGGCAACGAAAGCGCACTTTCATCTCTACGATCCCCCAACTTCTTTCGATCCCTTTTCCTATCACTAATTGCGAGGCAGAATACAAATTTGAATCGATCGTCGATCGAAACGTTTATTACACACACACACACACACATATATATATATATATATATATATATATATATATATTACTGCCTAGGAATCATTTGCATTTTGAATGCAGATGCGTACCGCGTAACTGTAAACCGTTTTCAAAGTGCGCTGCAGCCGTCGATTAATTATTGTTAATAATTACGGGATACTGCATACGTTTCGGTGATCACATCTGTTCTCGGCAGTAACTCGGTTATTAACCCTTCCAGGGTTTTCTTGTGCTATTGTATTACTATTAATTAGTAATAATTTATATCAGGTGTATGTTGCGCGTTAAATTTTGGCTTAAATGTTTTGACAACTTCAACTTCCGAGTAAACGTATTAGATTGGTTACATCTAATAATAGGTCTGAGGTTTGTATGGAAAATATCATGTTCGTAAGCGTATGCCTGTCGAAGAGACTCTTCTATCTAACCCATTGACATAATTTGCAACGAGTTCCCCTGTTAGAGGAGTTATTGATCGCATAAAGGTATTCTAAAAATGGACGATGGTGAGATCTTGGAGGGTTAAGCCGCGCAATCAACCGAAGAATTGATTGGGAACCGATACGTAACATGTTTGAGATGACGAAAGCTGAACAGGGCCGATCGTCTAGACACATAGTGATGCAGTTTGTGCATTGAATTTTCGCGAATTTGACACTCGCATCTCTCGATGCGACATTTTTTCATGACTTGTGAATTCGGATATTTAAAGATCTGTAAGGATTCAGGAGTTAGCTTTCTTAGCGTGTTCTTGCAAAATCTGCACCACTGATTGTTTGATTAATGAGCGTAGGACACATCGTAGAGCTCCTTGACTAGCAGCAGCCGCCATTTCGGAGGTTCGCAGAGGATAAGATCATCCGCCAAAGTTGTTCTCTCGTCTTCCCGCAGCGATATTATATTATTATTAATATTATTAATATTATTGTTTATCACACAAGAAGCAGCAGCGACCCCCATTTGGCTTAGCTGTTGATCCACTTAAAATCATGTACAATATTTGTCATACTAAACAGCTTTCATTCGATTGTCACGTAAATATACAATGTTCGGTGTTCAAAGTAACTGTGTCCTGTATCATATAACATGCGCGAGATATTCCGACAATTATTACGCCGTTGCGAAGGTTCATCAATTTAAATAAGGATGCTTGAGCGAGAAGCATCCGTCCTGTGTGGCATCTTCAAAACGGTCACGATGAATCAAAAATTATGAAATCAAAAACGAACGAACGATCAAACGGTACACATCAAAATGACATTTGTCGAGAGAATTAAAATAAAATGCGAAAAAAATATACTATATTATTTAGCACAGAATGTTCGCGCGAGCCTAATGAATTTATCCGGAATCCTCCGCGCTCCTCTCGGCAGGACGTTGTCACTTCCGATGTTAATATTCGCAATTAACGTTATAATAATATTGTATCAAGTGATAACTGGCAATTATGGAAACTCGCCAATGAGCATGAAAATCAAACTGAAATAACTCGTCGTCTCATCAAACATGCACGCTCGCGCGTGCAGGAAAGAGAGAGAAAGAGAAAAAGAGAGATAGATCACTGGATATCTTTTCGACACTACAAAAATCAAATCCCTCCTCCCTGCATACAAGATTGTAATTCGTTTTTAAGTCTAGATGTATAACCGGAGAGCTCGTCGATGACAAGAAGTTAAGCCTGTTTGCGCGTTTGGTATATATACACGCGAGTGCGAGTTGCGTCGTGCGGATGTGTCTCGCAAGAATGCATAGGGGTAGATGAGACCCGAGGAGAGAGTATTTTTCACATACAAGCATATAATATTTTGAAGATATCTCTTCCTCATCTCCATCTAAATCTCCGATACACGACGGAGACTCGATCCTTCAGCTCCGAAAATCGAGAACGAACGTCGAGATTATCGGCGAATTCTTCCACGCGTCGGATTCCGAGGACCTCCAGGAGTTCATCTAAGACCCTGTGGACGCCGTACGCGCGGAATCGCGCGCGCGTAATCGTCAAGCGCCTAGTTCTAGCTCCTGTATTACAGCATATCATCATTACGCATGAAGCGAATTTTATCGATAAACTAGGATAGCGTTATCTCCGTTTTATGGACTCTTCGCTAATTACTGTCCTCACTGATCCCACAAATTCCTCCAACCGATGAACTCGACTTCACCGGATACATTCGTCGTTCCCTCCATCTCGAATTGCCAAGGTCGAAGCTGTGTTCCGCATCGAGACCAGTTCGTACCAGGGACACATCACGGAAGTCGACTCGTTATATGCAAAAGCATTCAATGTGTCTCCCATGAATGTTACATCTATTTTATAATGCGTACTAATTGCATGCGTGATCTATTCGCGGAGATCACTCGCGCTATTCCTCTCGAAAAAGCTTCTTTGATGTCTGAAGATTCCGGAAAAGCGCAATCGTTACAATTTTTATGAAATGCGCGAATTTGCACGCCTCTTAGTTTTCATAAGAATCTTATGTTCTTAACGATCGTGCAGGATTGCGGAATTTCTGAACCATCCGAATGCGTCGTGCAGTTATCTTAGCAATGTAAAACAGATGTAACGACTCTCGTGCTTGACTTCTCTGTGTGGAGTTCGCAGAAAGCTCTCCATGTTTTAATCGCATTGTAACATAGCATGATAGAAAGATACATCAGTAAACCTAGAGACTAATTTTTCAAATCCTTCGATAAAACTACAGGATGTTTCGAGGAGAATGCGTGCGTCGATAGCAAATGTCCGTGCTCCTTTGGAGAAACTTCGAAGTGGATTTCTCTTTGACTACGCAAATTTTTAACAAGTCATTTAACAAGAATTAAATTCTGCAAATCGGCACCTGCGCTACGACACTATCAAGAAAGATTAGCACAATTTTTATTTTCGTCTTTTATATTATATAGTTCCGCTCTGAAAAATCCCTCTCGATAGTTCTTCCAGGACAGCTTTTTGCTACCTTCGTGCACTGCATTCTACGGAATATATATAAATCATAGATATTCTAGATATTATAATAAGAAAATCGTTCAAAACTTTATTCGTTAGAATTAAAATAATTAGAGACATACAAATCACCCTTCTAATTACGGACCGTTGAGTTTCATGATCGTCGATCTTGTTGATGATTTAATCTTGTTAGTGAAACTATAGAAATTGTATTAGACTGCTTTGACCATTTCCATTGGTATGACAGATTGCTAAAAATTTTCTACGTATTTCGTTAAAATTAAACAAATTCGATTGTACATTTTCCAAAGACGTCAATTTGTTATACAAATCGATAACTGCTTCGCAACGATTTAGATAAATAATTGTTATTTGTATAAATCGTTGATCGCGCGGTTGTTTCATTATGGACAGTTTCGTCAGATCGTATAGCTTAGGATAGCTCCTGAATTTTGGATGTACTGTAGCTCGATGAAATCGATGATTTTCTTTACGAACTACTATAAAAATTGTATAATGCATCTACTTACTTATTGAAATAATTGTGTAACCATTACACATGTAACAAAAATCCAATGTTGTCAATAAAAGTAAAATATTATATATACAAGAGTGATGTGATTCATTCAAATTGCGTCGATCGGGGTTTGTACAATTTCGTAAAAAGATCTTCAAGGTAGAGATTTTTATGATATGTGTTTTATTCATAAAATGAATTCAATATAAAAATTACAAAAGTGCTCAATTATCAACATTATACTTAAAAAATTATTCGAACAATGTATATTTAATAATATCAAAGAGACATGTGAACGGACATAAAAAGTTCTTTTTCAAAAGTTTTTTTGCTATAATTTATATATAATTCCATTTCATAAAAATTCCTTAGGAATTGCACTAATTTTCGACAAAGGCACGTACGAGTCTATATTACTAAAAAATATATTAGTACAAATACATAGTAAATGGACGGATATAATCATCTAACTTACATGACCAGTATTGTGTATACGCAATATTCTGTCTATATATGAAATGTGTGTCACAGAGAAAAAGCAGTTATAAATAGTTTGGAAGTTATTTACGTTCAATTTACGTTTATAGCAAAAGTACTAATCGGCAGTTTCATTTTTTAAATGAAAGAGTACATTTTCGAGACGGTAATATTTTGTTTTCACGCCATGGAGAGAGATAGTTTTCTGGAATACGCTTTGCCTTCCCATTCTTGATCAGATGGCAATGGCTCGTGTCGTAATTTGCAGAGACGTGCGCCATATTTCAGCATTACGATTATAATGCAAACTACGAAGAGAGTCAGGCAGGCCGTGGCAGGCCAGAAAACGTGCAAGCCCATAATAAGATATTTTTATACTGTCTGAGATTACAGTCTATTTACAACTAGTGTCGTGTGCAATTATTGAAATAACTTGCGAAGCAAGTCGCAGTGGTGTCTCAATTTTTAAATTAGATTGATTTTATAAAAAAATAAAAATTATTCTTTTAATATACGTAAAAGCAGATCAATAAATCTATGAAAACAATGTTGGTGAAAGTTTCAGTGTATAGTAGCTAAGGCACAGGCTTCACAGTGCAATTAACTGGGTGCAAAGGGCTAATTAGACTCTATTGGACTCAATTAAACTCTTTGACTTTGAACATATTCTTAAGCGTAGGTGTTACTACTACTGTTTTCCAACACAGTTCTCGCCAGTTGGTGCTGCCAGCTATTTTAGATCTCACTCTCGCGTTTTTGCATCTCCATGTACTCCTGGGGTTGTGGCGTGGTACTCTGAGACTCCGGATCGTGATACTGAACAATCTCGTGCCTCACTTGGGGATACTTGATGAGACCAGGTTCTAACTCGCTAAGATCAAGCGGCGGTGTTTTATGCGGCAATACAGTCCATAAAGGCTGGATCCACCTATTGCCTAAATCCCAACAGGATAATATGCTATTAAAAAATAAGAGAAACTGTATCAGTCGCGCGCGCCCGTAAAAAGAAACTACGTGATGTGTATTCTTACGTACAGACTGAAGAAAACTCACCGGAGTTGCGATCTTGCCAATATTCACGGTGTCGCGAGCACCAACAGAACACGATGTTCAAGACAAATAGAAATACGCCTAGGACGGTGCAGAGAGCAATTGTGACATAGAATGCAGTGAAGTCGCCGTACAAGTGCTCCTTAAAATACGGATTCTTCAAGTATTCGTCGCGCTCGTCTAGAATAGACATGTCACAACGTTAACGGCCACGTTACTCGCTTATTTTCTGAAAAAAAAAAGGAAAGAGGGAAGTTCTGTAAGTGTAATAAGAATGTTGCAAGCCTATCAGGCGTGGCTTGGCGCGACGTGCTACATAGGATATATACACACAACTTTGTGTACACTGATTGATGAATCGCGTAGCTATCGTTATCGGTAATCTTTACTACGGCACGCACAAGTACGCGCAGGCAGATAAAAATAGATATTGATTTAGGTCAAAAGCAGGTGTGTATATGTGCTTACGTATAAATTTCCACGGGTCACGCGCGTCCTATTCACGACTTAAGCATACCTCAATGGCGGTTCGTTTTTTTTCTTCTCTCTTCGTGCCGTCGATACCAATTCTACTTGGCGGTAAAACGCTTCCCTGGAAGTTGGGCGATAAGAAAAGGAGCAGGTGGTTGGATCAACTCCACACGCCACATCGAACGTACGCTGGAATGTTTGAACGGTGTTAGATCACTCGTATTGGGCGGGGCATTTTATTCAGTGGGGGAGATTATTTGTGACTTGCGTACTACTTCAACTCGTTATTCAATTAAGTATGTCGGTAAGTTTGAGGTTGATAAATTAAAAAATTAACTATACCGACTGAGACGACAAGTAAAAGTGGAAATCAACGGACGGTAACAGCCAACCTCATGTTGATATATTGATCGAAATATAAATTTACGTAAATAAGTAATTTATTAGAAAAAATGAAAATAATTTTTAAGACAACGTACAAGTTGACAGTAAATTCAACATATTTCAGTTATGAATGTTCTCGAGTAGCCACAACACACATATTTTCTAACGAGATATCGGTGGAAATATAATAAAGCAGCTCAGCCTGAAATCCAACGCTCTTCAAAAAGACCAAACGACCCCAATTCAGCAGTGTTTTAGCTTTGCGCCCGATAACTTCACGTTCGTCTGATTTCGAAGAAATTCTGTTAGCAGTGTCTGATGTTGCATCACTTGGCGAATTAATATCGCTCTTTAATCGACAGCCACAAGTCGCCCAACTGACTATGCTGCATAGAACAGGAAACTCGTCCGCGGTGAAGCCACATTGTTGCAAGTACTTTCTGCCCACGTATGACGAGTACTCGCACTTATGATGACAACAAAACGCGACGATTAGACCGCGTACATTGACCTTGGGTTCGCTATTCATCGACTTTACTAAACAACGTATTGCCAAGTCTGAAATATCATTGCCATCGATTATAATATAAAACAAAAATAAAACATTGTCAATAGTGACAAAATGAATGTACCAGTGGCTGTTCCGCAGAGATGTTTTGCTATGCCGACCTTGTATTTGATCGGCTGGATCTCAGAGATTTGATTCAGCTGCAGATCAGCAATATCGGCGCGTATCCTTTTTACTGCGAGGTGACTTTCCTCTCTCTTAAGCTTATTGTCGCTTTTGTGCCGATGACTAGAACGATCGATTAGTAATATGCAAGAGTTTGACTTATCCTTTATAATCTGTCCCAACCAATATGTTAACTGAGCTGTTTAAAGTACTTCATTTAGTACATTGTATAGCGTGATTCATTAAAAATAATAACGAATTGTTCGACAAGTAAAAATGAAATTTCATTAAAATAAAAAATTTAAGAGAATCAGCAAATGCCGTTACAATTGAAATGTACCTTTTCCAGCTCCAAATTCGATGAAACAAGTGTCGTCTTGCACAAGATTAGCTTGCTCCAGATGCCCGAGCAGAGATGCATTTTGGAGCAAATGCTTTCTAACTTTATTGCCGCTAGTTTCATCATTTAATTTGTCTTCAAGCACGTTATGCCTTAGAATTGTTTGGGAAAATTCTGGTAACTCATCTAAATGAGACATAACATATATATATATATATATATATATAAAGACATGAAAAAGGAATTCATTTTTTAATCAAATCAAATTATACTTGACAGAATTGTGTGTTATATATTTTAAGATTACGTTTACATGAAATATTTACATATTGTTTACGTTAAGTTCACATGAATTTTCTTTATAATATAAGAAATAATACAAGAAATGTAAAATATGTAAATTATTATTGAAAAAATTAAATTTTGCGATTGTTAATACATCTGACTCTAATATTGACAAATGAAAATATATAAGCAAGAAAGTTTTTGCACAGTACAACAATAAAGAACATAAATTGTTCTTTGTCATAAATTATTTATATAGATGATATAATACAGTTTCCATAATTTACTTTGTACATACATGTAGATGTAGATTATTACATTTTACATGTAAACCCTGAGGCTTGAATACAGATGATTTAATCATACCATAGGCAGCATGAATCTTCCTTATCACCATTCTTATGATGGATTCGTCGAGCTGCGACAGTGGCATGCGCGGCGGCGTCACAATAGACTCATCATCCAAGTTTGTTCCTTCAACCACGAACGTCGGCTGTGCATCCAGTCTTCGTTTGACGTTGCACACGCCCAAGTGCTTTGTCAGCTTGGATCTGTAGCATGTACTGGAAGAAGACAAATGTCATGATACCACACTAGAATCCACCGAATTTAATGAATACTTGCTGTGTGGGATCCAGCGGACATGGCACTCTCTCATTCTCGATGTTGGAGCCAGCGAGATCCCGTTGATGCTCGCCGCAGTATTGATGACCTTTTTGCACTGTCATTCGACAGAATCGCTTCTTGCGCTCAACAAAGTGCATGCAGTGACTGCTGTCCATCATATTCTCACGAAAAATTTCTTAGATACTTTTCTTAGAAGAGGTTTTGTTATGTTATATTTCACTGGGTAGTGGATTTACGCTTTTAATTTTTCCGTGAGATTATATGAGCCTTGTTTCACCTTGTTTAATAATCTGCCTTGTTTAATAATAATCTTCTTCATTATATTAAAGTATTTCTCCACCTTCGTGCTTTGATCAATATATTCTTCCTGAATTTCTCTTGGTAGAAGTCGTCGCAGGTTAGGATTATCAGTCTAGCAAGAAGTGACGTGTTCGATAATTATACTTATTCGCTGCTAGATGACGCCATCGTTCAATTTTTCCACAAATAAATCAAGATTAGTTTCGCCAACATTCCTAACGAGGGCGTTGCAAGCACTGATTATGCACTCGCATGGATCTCGGATTCGTCGATTTCAATCGCAAGCCCTCGATCCATGATCGAATGTCGTATAATCTCACTCACCGAAAGTACCGACAAAAGAAAATAAATAGCAATTATTGTAATCGCGAGACTCCGTCTTGAACGCAATAAAAAATTCAAAAACTGATTCTCTCAAGCGTGCATCGAGTCGAGGCTACAAATTTAGCCATGTCAAATCTTATAGATCTTCTTGGGGCGGCGGTTCCATTGGTTTTCCTTTACAAATTTTTCGCGAATCCTTTCGAACAATATTTTCGAATTACTCTGGTATATTTATCGTTCACCGCTGGAGAGACAGGGAGAGACTCGCGAGAGCGCGCGAGTAATTCGCTAATGTAGAGCTTACCCCGATACCAGCCCATCTCAAAGTTCACCTTTTGCTTCCCCTCATCTTTCTGCCTCCAGCCCGTCCGACCCCTCGCTCGTCCTTCGTAATTCCCTTTTCTCGTAGCTCGTTCTCTCTATCCTCCCACAACTTTTCCCCGGTCGGCCTCTCTGGCTGCCTCGCGCTCGCGTTATCTATCCTCTTGAAGCGAGCTATTACCCGATTGTTTCTTAAATAAAATATCATCGGAGTCCCGTCGCCAACCACTCACAATAATAATTGCCTCGCCAGTGTGTCAACCGATCCACCCTCGCGCGCAACCCCTCATCTGTCTCACGGCCGCGCCGGATCCTCTCTCTCTCTCTCTCTCTCTCTCTCTCTCTCACACACATTCTCCCCTACTTTCCTCTTTCTTTTTATTTTTTCCACCGCGCCGTCCGTCACGCGGATGTGCCTGTACCTGAAAAAGAAATTTGACGCTCTTGTACAATTCGCGTAATGTCATCATGTAATGACGTGATATCGTGGATCGCTCGCTCATTAACACGTTTAACCGACGGGACGCGCGTCAGTGCATAAATCTATTCTTTAAACCTGTTGCTTTTGCGAATATCGACGATTATCGACGATTTCGCGATATAGATGCTTCGAAAGAATCTGAGAACCATGACGTTAACGGTGAAATTATCCTTATTCGTTTCATGATTACCGATAGGACGGCGGAAAAGGTTTTGAAAAAACTTTACGTCGGATTAAAGGTTGGATAGTATATCTGAAATACTCATAGAGTTCAAGCTCGAAACACGTACATCCGTATTTCACAGCCGTAAGCGCTAACGATCCCCTTTTTGTCTCCCCGGCAATGTTCCGCAAGCGGAGCATAGCGCGATGTTAACAAGCAGAAGGGATTAAGGAGTAGATGGACAAGTGGTCCGCGTCATCATCAACGGAGTTCCGAGGCGTCTGATAAAGCACAGTGTGCTATGTTTATTCGCTGCGAAGAAATACCGTTGATCGCCTCCTTCGTTACTTATATGCTAATCTTCGTTTCGCGTTTTGAGATTAGGAAAATTGTCTTGAATGAATAAAGCCTAGCTCAGCTTTGTCGACAAAATCAGTGGCACGTCAAAAAACGTAAGCAATAAGACATAAACGATAAAGAACCGCCTTCAATGGGAGTAAAGTTAGAAATACAAAAAACACCTCACACGATACACTTTCCCATACAGCATAGAAATATTGCAACAACATTGCAAAAATATATCATTGTAAGATTGCAACATTGAAAAAATATTGCGAAATATTGCTGCAATATTTCAGCAACATTGCAGCAATGTAAAAATGTCCGTTTTAAAAATATTGATTAATGTTACAGCAATATTACAACCTAATATATATATATATATACACACACACACATATATATATGTAATATTAGATTTTGTAATACTAAATTTTTACGCACAGTGGAGAAATACTTACAGTATTATTGCAGAAACATTGTAATAATGCAGCAACATTGCTGTAATACAACATTACAACATTACTGCAATATTTATTATAAGATTTTGTATATAAATTTTGTATATAAATTTAAATATAAAAAATTAGAAGTAGAAATTAAATATAATATAACATACAACGAATACAAATAAAATATGACTTCATAATTAATTATGTCTATATTTTATAGACGTATTCCGATATACACTGCCAGTATTGAAAATCTACAGTACGTAACGTGAATTATAAATTTTCAGCACTGGCTGTGTATATCGGAACACGCCTATAAAATATAAAGACATAATTAATTATGAAGTATATATTATTATGTATATATACATATTTTATTTGTATTTATTGTATGTTGCATTAACTCCTACTTCTAATTTTTTACGTCTTATTATCGTGTTCATTATGCATTATATTTAATCCTTACTTCTAATTGTTTTATGTCTATAAATTATAGGCAAAATTCCTATAAATTATAGGCACAATTCCTATAAATTATAGACATCGACTACGTTTACATCTTATATCCGTTTCCACTAATGTAGATTAACTTTAATCTCGGTTCAATTTACTTTTCGTCTTTTTCTAATTTTTAGAACTAGAAAAACACGAAGATAAGTTGAACTGAGATTAAAATTAATCTATATTGGTAGAAATAGACATTAATCGAATTTAATAATATTCGTAGTTAG